>TARA_R110000765_G_scaffold92495_2_pt1 | contig 14118 bp, 4 predicted proteins | sample TARA_R110000765 | Tara Oceans TARA_R110000765 (sample SAMEA4398168) | marine metagenome | biome: Polar Biome; feature: [MES] marine water layer (ENVO:01000295) within the mesopelagic zone...; material: water (ENVO:00002006), including particulate matter (ENVO:01000060) such as...... | reverse complement strand
GTGTATAAAGTCCCTTGACATTTCGTTTTCGCCAGTTTCTTGGCAGTCAAAATCTTCTAGTTTAAAATATGTAAAGTCGCTCATAATCCTAAGTCCTTTAATGTGCCAACGAATATTTTACTCTTAAATTCATTGCCTTTATAGTTGCTTATCCAGTCTCGAAGCGCAGCATACTCATCAGGAAGCACAGAAGTAATCTGTCTTTCTAGCTTACTAAAATCATATACATCTGTTACATACACCTTGTCATCTTCGACCACTACTCCACCGCCGCCTACTGAAAACGCAGCCTCTTCGGTCGGAGTAATGTCACCAGTTTTCATACGAGCTTCTAACTTATCTCTTGTTCTCTGCTCTGAGCTTGCTACTTGCGCCCTAACATTAGATTCGTTTAAGTTGTAGTCACCATAATCAATAGTTCCCTTGCCTTTCTTTAAAGCATTAGTAGCAGCAAAAGCTAAAGCGTCAATAACCTGTGGGTTATAGTCGTCTTCTGTTTTATCTCCTGCTAAAGGATTAAAGAATGCAATTAGGTTCTTAGCTACCTGAGTTCCAGAAGCGCTGTAAAGTCCTTTTAAAGTGTTTACTAGGCTTTCTTGTTTCTCTAGTTCTTCTTCAGATTCTATCTCAACACCTTTAGGTTTAAACTCAATTGCAGGTATTGCCATTTCTGAAAGGTCGGGAGCTTTAGGAGCGTTAGCTTCACGCATTTGCTCCACAGTCATCTCGCCCATTAAAGATGTGCTTTTCGGTTCTGCGGTAGTTCCAGCGGTGTTGTCTGCTATACGACCTTTAGAACTAAAGTCAGCGCCTAATACTTTCCTAAGTGCTGAAGCAGTGCGACCAGTAAACTTACTAACTGTTTCTGATACTGTACTTTGGACATCATCTGAAACATCTGAAAGCTTATCTATAACTGAGCCGCCAGATTCAGACACAGAGCTTACTGTTTGACTTATGCGCTCAACAACAGCATCAGAAGTACCGCTCACTGTTTTTAGTACACTTTCCTTAGCAGTACCTATTGCTTCGGAAACATCCTCAAAAGCACTTACCTGCGGCTCTAGGATAGGCTCTTCTTTCTTTATAGCTTCAACAGTTTCTTCTACATCTACAGCAGGCTCAAAAGTTAAAGCCTGACCAGCAAAGATTTTGTTAACGTCTTTAATGTTATTAAGCTTAGCAATTTCCGAGACTGTCATGCCTTCGTCTTTAGCAATTTTAGAAAGCGTATCGCCTGCCTTAATTACATAGCCGCCTTCAGCAAACATTGGAAGCCCCCGAAGAATATCCTCACGCATCTTTGTAGTTATTTTAAGAGTAGGAAGTTTTACAGTGCCATCGTTCTGCTTATATTTAACATCTTTAATTTCGACATTATATTTTTTAGCAAAGTTATTTTTCCACAGCTTCATTAAAGTTTTGTCGTAGAAGTCTTCAAACTTCTGACCGCCTTGTTTAAACAACATGTTTTTAGTTAAAACCTGTGTGCCTTCTTTATCAGGAGTAGCGGCCATTAAGCTTTCGGCATTTCCTTTTCCAAGAATTTTAGGCAGTTTCTGTTTAGCTTCTTCCATATCGTCAAAGCTTATAAGGAAATCATTGTATCCATCTTCTCCCTTTTTAACTCCTTGTAGTCTAATACCTCCGTCACTGTCTGGATACATTAGAACTTGAGAGACTTCTGCCATCTTGCCGTTTCTTACGGCTTGCATTTTACCAGTAGTCAAAGCAACTTGGTCATAGCCTTCTTCCGCTGCGGTCATCATAGCCTTGCGAAGACCTTGTAAGGCCCAACGCTTCTCAGACTTAAACGGCAAGTCCGGAACTCTATCACGAGACAAAACTGGCAAGTCGCTTATGTCTTCAATAAACTCCATACGCAACTCTTCAATCTCAACTGTCTGTCTAGCTATGTCATCCATTCTTATAGTGACTTCTTCTAGCTTGTTAAGGTTTGCATCTACATCAATATTGTTTTCAATGAGTTCGTCTAGGTCTTCTTTCTGCCCAACAAGGTCATCATACTCTGCTTCTAAATCCTTGGTTGGCTCCCGGAAATCGGCCCTAGCTTTATCTATATCATCTACGTCTTGCTGGGTTAAGTAGCCTGTCTTAGACTGGTTCTCTTTCTTTGACCGTGATGCGGTTTGCTGTGCATCAGCCTGCACTTCATCTACAAGAAGTGTTTTAACAAAGGCATCATCAACTTGTTCTGCATCTGCAAGACGCACATGAGCTACTGGGTTTACTAGCTCTGGGAAATGCTCATGCTCATAGTCCATACTTACTTTCTTAAACTTAGAAGGTAGAGTAAACACAAGCTCACGATAGTTTTGTGTTGCTGTGCCTTCAAACGCAAAGTCCAAATGCATGTCAACAGTCTTAAACTCTGAGGCGTTTGTTTTATCAAACTCGTCCTTGTACTGATTAAACATGTCGTCCCAAGCGTTAGGGTCGTCACTGCCTAACAGGTCATCCATTATCTCGCGCTCAAAAGGATGATTTTTTTCCATCCACTCGCCAAACTCATCAATCTCATCTCTAGCTTCGTCATAAAAATCATCTACAGGGGTGTCATCATCGTAGACTCCCTCTTTTCTTTCTTTGTGTCGGCCTGTGTAAACATCAAAGTCAAACTTAGTATCATCAAAATACTGAGAAAGCTCTTCTTTGCTCACTTCTGGTCTACCTCCAAAAACTTCTGTAGCTCCTGTCCACTCCAACTCTTCTTCACTTACGCCTTTATCTTTAAGACGCTTAAGCATTACATCGCCTGTTCCTGCTTTCTGCTCAAGATTCATTGCTTCTTTTTGTGCAAGGCTAAAGAATCCCGAGTCCATCTTAGGTGCAAAAGCTTTAGCAGCTTTGCTCACACCCTGAACAATGCTACCTATTGCAAAACCGTGTCGAGGGTCTGTAGAGTCAAACTTAGCAGAAGAAGATAGTTTAAATTGCTGTGGCTCAAAAAGAATATAAGAGTAATTAGACTCTCCAGCAAATCCTTCTTCAATTTCATTCACATATTTAATGCCGTCAAACCCTAAAGATTGAAGCTCTTTTCTTAAATCAATAGTAAGTTCATTCTCCATGAGGTTAATCTCTAACTCATCTGTCAGGTTTTCTGAAGGCATGTCTTCAACTTTCTGTGCTCTAGAACGAAGGGCTTTCATCTTACCAACAATATCAGAAGTTACTTTAACTCCAGAGCTTTCGACATTAAGAAGCAGCTCGTTGATGCCATCCAAAGAAGAAAGAATGTCTACAGCTTTCCAGCCGCCTACGATTGTTTCTGACTCATAGATTAAAGGATTTTTAACATTTATATATCCTTGCTGCACAACTGTTTCTTTAATTTGACGGCCATTCTTCTCAGCTACTTTCTTAAGACGCTCGAATTCTTTTTCAAACTGAGCGTCTTGTGGTTTGGTCTTGTTGTTTTTAAACTTCATGTAAAGGCTACCAGCACCTTTATCCACAGCGTCATAGATAGCATCTCTAAATTTAATTGTCTGTGCCACGCCTTTCGTACCTACGTGAGTCCCCATTTCATTTGCAAATGTAAACGACACATTAAATTCACTTTCTTTAAAGCTACTAATAGAACGATAAACCTCTTCTTGTTTATCAGAATCTTTTATGTGCTTCTCTAAAGCGGTTTGCCTTTCAGCATCTGTCAAAGAACTATCCGGCTTTTCTGTAGGTTTTATTTTAGGAGCTTTAAACTTACTAAAATTAACATTGCCTCTAGCTGCAATATTAATAATTACATCTCGCGCAATAATAGGTGCGCCTTCTACAGACACTAGAGGCTCCCTGCTTTTAATAACTTCAGTTAAAAAGTCATGTGTAGCATCAAGGCTTTGCTCGTCAAACACAGCTACTTCGGCTTTAGCTCTATCTGCGTCAGTTACTTTTACGTTTATTCTTTCGTAAGTGTTTTTAAGCTCCTGAATATCTGAGTACACAGAGTTTTGGATTACGCTCTTGCTGTTTCCTACATCTTCAATTTCTTCAATAGTCTGCAATGCAAAAAGCTGGTCATCGGTATACCCTAGTTCTTTTTGATACTCGGCTAAATGCTCACGCGCTTTAAACTCGTCTGATGAGTCTACTGCTTTTTTAAAGTTGGTGCTTGCTTTTGCGTCATCTAAAGAACCTAACCGCACATTAAACATTGTAGAAATATTAGCTTCAGCAAGGTCAGATGCTAAAAACTCATCAACCCCAATTTCGCCTTCGCTTAATCTTAAGGAAATAGAGCCTTCAACTTTATCTGCTGCAGCTCTTAGTGCTTCAGGATTAATGTAGCCTTTAGTTGAGCTTGCTAGGGTTCCATATATGTCGCCGCTTAAAGCTACTGGCAGGCTTTCTTCAAGGGCCGCATCGCCGCCTTTCTTAAAGAGGCTTGTGATTGCAGGAGCTATTTCAGCCGCAACCTTACCACCCAAGTTAAACTTCATAGCCTTTGGAGTCTCATCAAACTCTTCAATCATGCCGCCAAACACATCTGTCTGTGCTCGCCTTAGACCTTGCCTATATCGCTTAACTGTTTTCTCGCCTAAGATTTGTTTACCAAAGTAGCTTCCAGAAAGCAGAGGAACTTTATATCCAATAGTAGGAATAATGCCCTGCTGAATTAAACTAATAGCATCCGAAACTGCTGGGCCAAAAGGCATTGCAGCGTATGAAATATTGCTTTTAGTATACTTAGTAGCTTGTTTAGCACGTTGAAAGCTGTCTAACAATAAACCATTGCCGCCCCAACGAGCTACAGCGGTTGCTAAAATTTCATCTAAATCTTTGTTTCTCTCGCTTTCGCCACCAGTACGCAAATAGTTAGTCCAGCGAGCCATGCCTGTCATAATTGTTCCAGCAGCTACGAGCTTACCAGTATTGCGTGTAGGTGCTTTTACAAAAGACTTAGCGGCTCCCTTGAGTACAGTGTTTGTAAACGCTGCGGGATAACTAAGAAGCTGAAAGAATACAGCAGTCTTTGGGTTTGAAAACAATAAAGGTTTTAAGCCTGACATAGCTGTAGGCTGCAACACTACAGAGTTTGTGTAACGTGCAACGCCTCCTAACAAATCATTCTTGTAAAAATCGTCTGTGCGTTTTGCGCCGCCGTTATACCAGTCAACAGCTTTCTTGTAATCAATGCCTAGCTCAGCCAACTCGCCCGCAAGGACTTCGCCGTCTTTATCCATAGCTTGATTCTTGTAACGCACTGCTAGTTTTTCAATGTTTTCGTTTATAAGGTTTTTACCACTAGAGTGAGATACGTTCTGCACAAACTTAGTCCACTGGTCTAGCATGTTTAAACGGAAAAACTTGTTGCTTGCGTTTTGTAAACCAACAGTCATTAGCTCATCGCCCGCTAGTCTATCACCTACCTGAGCAAGTGCTTGGTCTACGTGAATACTAAAATTACGCATTTCAGATAAAGCTTCGCCAGCGGTCATGCCGTTCTTTGTCATCAACTCAGATTCTAAATCTGTTGTTATGCGTTTATAGGATTGCTCCATAGCTTCGGCAAACCCTTTTGCAGAGTTCCGCACACCAGCTTTACCGATGTTTAAAAATACTTCTGTTAAACTTGAAATGGTTGCCATGCCCAAAAGAGCTACACGACTAGCAAAGCTGTACGTATCTACAGCTACTTGTGTTTTACTGCCGTACCGCTCCATGCCCTCGCCTGTTGCTGTCCTGTAAAGCTTTTCTATTTGACGCGCAATCTGAGGCGTAAAGGTTTCACCCGCCTCTTCCATCTCTTCTTTAATTCTGTTTACGTAAAAGCCTTTGAACTCTTCAAAGTTTTTAACGCCTAGCACACGGTGCTTTGCTAAAGACTTTCCGTATTGGAATGTGTACGCATGTAAAGTTCCTAAAACATCATTGTTTAAAAACTTTTCAAAATCTGCATCATCACCAATTGTATTAATCTTTCGCTTAGCAGAAAAGAAATGTCCACCACCGCCGCCTGAGTCTACTTGGTTTTTAACATCGAGCATACTTTTAACTGTAGCTTTAGCTGCTGATGGACTCATCTCTGCTTTGGTTACAAACAATTCTATAAGTTCATCTTGATTTTCCTCAATAGCTTTACGGCTCCATTGACGGGGAACATAGTTGTCTGTAAGCTTATCAATAACTTTTATTTTTGACAGGTCTACGCCCATGTCATTATAAAGACTTTTTATTTCTGCCGAAGCTTTAATAATTGCAGCATTAGTAGCGTCATCAAAATACTCGTACTTTACAGGTTTGCTGCTACGAAGGTTTTTGCTTAGTGCCGCATTAACGTCTGTAGCAAACTTAGTGTCAATATCACTTAAAGAAAGTTTGTCTACAATGGCCCGGAATCGTTCGTTCATTTTTCCTGTGACTTCGCGCTGAACTTCAGACAAGTCTTTATCAACAACCTCGTCTTGTACTTTAAATTTAATGCCAAACTCGTGACTTAGTTTCTTTTGCAACTGAGCTGCAGTACCCGAAAACTTAGTAAGGGGGGACAATACGCCCGCAGCTTTACCGTAGAAGTTACCGCTAATATTAGAAGCTACTGTGTATAGCCCCTGTTTAATTGCATTTGTTCTGCCTTCAACAGTAGTCTCGTTAGCTGCCGCAGCTCTAATACGAGCTAGTATTTCTTTTTTGGTTTGTTCACCACCACCTAAGTCGGCTGCAAATTTCTCTGCCGCCCGCTCCATTGCTTCGCCATCAAAAGATGTAGAGGCTCTAGCGCCTGCGTTATCTACACCGTCCACAACTGAGGCTGTACGACCTTCTAAGCGCAATGCTTCTTCAAGTATACTGCCACTAGACGCAGGCATCCACTCGCCTTCTACAGCCTCGTCATAAGCCTTAGAGCCTTCAGGAATAGACATCTCTTTAGGGGACTCAGTAGAGTCTCTAAATGCTCTATTGCCTATCTTAGAACCTGCGTATAGTCCAATGCCTTTAGTTATACCGAAACCAATACCGCCGCCAATCACACCGCCAGCTAAAGTTTCAACGTAGCTATAGTCTTCTTCGCTTTTTATGTCAGCAGAAATATCTAACTCTTGCATTAAGTGTCCAGCAACGAGTCCATGACCTGTACCAATAAGCGTAGTAGCTGTTAAAGGATTTTTAGCTGAAGCAGCATAAGAGGCTTTAACAGCTTTAGTAAGCGCATTTTGTCCAGCTACTTGGGCTGCTTTTCTTCCAGCAGCGGTTACTGCTGTGCCTACACCCATTGTAACTGTGCCTGACAACAACCCGCCAATGGTTGCTAAGCCTTCAGGACTGAACACTAAATCACTTCCGTAATCTGCAACAGCTCCACCAAGCTCGCTGGCACCCGTTATAGATGCTTTATCCCATCGAGACTTCATGGTTCTATAAGCTTGCTTAACTTCTTCAGGTGCATCCTTCATGGAGTTAGCCAAAGAAATAGGAGCGCCTATACGTGCAGTTAAGTCGCGCATATATTCAGCAGGGTCGTCAGTCTGTCCTGTCGTAGCTTGGTCAATAGCATAACGTGCAACGCTTTGGTTCTCAGCTAAGTAATCTGTAAGAACTTCAAAACTTGATAGTACAATTTCATCCTGCTCCCATTCACTGACCGAGTAGTTTTCTGGAACCACTTGCTCACGATAAGCGGCTGCTTCAGTTTCTGAAATGCCTACATCCCAGTTTCCCTGAGCTTCAACTTTATTTAATCTGTTGCTAAATATATTCTCTGACATTAAGCTGTATCCTTAAAGTGTGGGTACTATTGACATATTTTTTATTTTTTCTAAACGTGCTCTGCGCCTTTCCTCAACATCTTCAGCAGTTGTTTCTTCAGGGGTCTTATTGCTAAGTTCCTGTAGAGATGCAAGAAGCATAGAATCAACAGATTTAAAGTTATCTAAATTATATTTTGTTTGATTATTAAAAATATTTTCAAAGCTTAACATGTCTGCTTGGAAGTCTTGAGAGTTTATATTACCCTCAAAGTAATTAACGCCTCCGTCTACAGTATCCTTTAGCCTTTTAAATAGAGTTGCTCGTTGACCTTTTGACATGCCTTCTAAATCTCCATACATGTCAGTAGGCCTGTTTGCAAGCTCTCGCATTCCAGACTTTCCGTTAATCAATTGATTAGTGGCGGTAAGCTCCTGCATTGCAAACATAGTATCAAAAATATTAGATTGACCAAGCGTAGTGACTCCACCCGCTTCTGCTAATCTATTTTTAACTGTTTGAATATAAACTTTTTGGCCTGTTAATTGAGTACCCCAACCCTGCGCTACTGCTTGTTTTCCAGAAGCTACTAAGGTTCTAATAAAAGACTCTTCCTTAGCCTGCAAGAAATCAGAGTATCCTATATCTTTAGGAATCATGCTTCTTTCGTCTTTTATCTGTTGTTGCCAGACTGCATTAAGACTAGTCACTTGTGCTGAAGGCATGTTTTGATATACTATTTTACCCCTTGCAATTTCTTGAGGTTTTAAACCACCTCCGATTTGAGCAAGGTCATAAGATTTATTTTGCTTAGGTGTTGTAAGAGGTTCATATCCGTTAGCGCCTAAAGTTAAGCCAACTGTTCTTTGAACTATTTCACCTTTTAAATTTCGTTGACTTATAACTGCAGGAAAGACTCTAGTTTTCGTAGTGGTACCTAAGATGTCTGTAGTCTCTACATCATACCCCGTCCCTAGTTTAGGGGCAGGCAAACCCGCAGCATCAGGCGCAAGCTCTGCGACAGCTTCAGAAAGCAGACTGTTTTGTGTTTCATTCCACGTAGTAATATACGTGCTTTGATATGCTTTACTTTCTTTCTCAAGTGTAGTGTTTTTGTTATTGTATGCATCTACATCTAGGTTTCCGGTCAACCCAGAAATAACTCTAGTTAAAGCATTCTTTGCCGTTCCATCGCCTGTTATTTTGCTCATGTTAGCGTTATAATTTGCAACGCTTCCCGTAGATATATAGTCTGTAGTGTTTTGCTCTCTGTCTAAAACTTCAGCGTAGTGTGCAGTAAAATTATCTTTAACAAAACCGTTTACTAGTTGCTGATACTGTAACTCATTACGCTGACCTTTAATATACTTTTTACTCATTTCAGCATCTACAGATTTCTTATACGCAGTTTCGTAATAACCGGACTTGCCTAGCTCCGAACTATTTGCGTTATTCATTTCTGTAAAAACAGATTGAGCAGCATCGTTAGCGGTGGTAATTGCCATCTTTTGTTTTACAGTATCTTCATTAAGCAGAAGAGCGTTACGTTTAGTCTGAAAAATGTCATTAACAACATCCGCACCTATATCTACAGCAAACTGTTTCCACTCATCCTTCTTAGCTTGCTTACGTGCTCGACTTGCCAGCTTATCATTTCGTTGGCGAATATCCGCTAAAAGACTTTCACCGTATGCAATTGAATCTTGTGCCATGTTTACTGTCCTTCAGGTTGAGCCATAAGGCTAGGTTGTTCTGGGGCTAGTGCTGGTGCTTCTTGTTCTGCTTCTTCTTGCACAGGAGCTTCAGGTTGTTCTAACAAGCTTATTTTTGGCAGGGCTTCCATTTCTGAAGCCATTTCTTTTGTAATCATGCCCTGTGGAAGTAAGTTAGAGTTCTTTGCGCTTTCTCTCATATCAGCTAAACGCTTCTCTTCCATATCAATACCAAACACATCGCCTTCTTCTTCATCATTGTCGATTATAATGTCTAGGTCTAAACGCTCAGCAAGTGCAATAAGCATGTACGCAAGCGGCTCAGCAAGCATCATCATTAAGTCAGGGTTCCACTTACCTTGTTGAAACTCGTTAAATAAAACTACCTGCACGATGCTCATTACTGGGACACCTTTTGAGATGCCCGTCATGAAAGAAGTATAAGTAGCTTCTTCAGTTACAAAGTCCCAAAGATACATAGTTGCATCATGCACGTTAGTAAACTCTGGAGGCCTTTCATAAGGCGCAGGATTCTCAGGGTCGTTAGTAAGCGACTGTCCCGGAATAGGCCTACTCATTTTAGACACTTCTGCTGTGTATACTTCAGGTTCCATTATGCTGTACCTCCAATTCCTCTAGCCATATTTTGAGTGTAGAAATGAGCACCTGCTCCATACGGTGCTTGATTATAAAAATCAGTTCCGCTTAGTTGTATTTGCATAGCTCTATCGTTAATTTCTGCTGAGCCATAAGAGCCTGCTGGAGCCATATCAAAATTAGCAACAGCGCCGTAGAAAACTTCAGTACCTACCGCCTTATCAGCAAGGCCAATTTTTTGCATAGCTTTTGTTTCTAATCCACCTACAACTCTGTCACCTAAGTTATCTACAAATTTTCCGGGGGTTTCTAGAATTTTTCCCGGTATACTTGTAACTGCGTCTACGCCTCTGTCATAAAGCTCAGCACCAAAACTAGATACTTTAGAAAGTAAATCTTTTTCCGAGGCTTGGTCAATCAGTAAGTCAGTGCCTTTATTTATTCCTTTTTCCATAGCTGTTCTATTAAATCCTGAAGCATCAATATCTTGTATGTTATCAAAGCCCCCTTTAATTGCATTATCGTAAGCTTTTTTATTGAAGCCGTCTGGTGTGAGTAAACTTTTATCTGCCGCTAAGTCTGTCATGGATTTGTTAACATCGTTAAAACTAAAAGTTTCGTCTGCAGCGGGAAGCTTAAAATCAGAAGTGCTCCCTGTAGATGCATTAGTCGATTTACTAGATAGTCCTGTTTGCTGGGTAGCCGTGGGCATTTTTCCTTGTATAACATCATCAAAGCTGGACATCATTATGTTTTTATTAGCCGTGAACTCTTTTTGAACTGTGCTCCATGCGCTGTTTTCGCCTGTAAAGAAAGTATCAGAAGCTGAGTTTAAATTAGGCATCATTTTGTCAATGCCGGGAAAGTTGTTAATGCCCGGAATTTTCTTAATTGCGGTCTTAGTAAACTCACCTACAAAACTAGAAATACCGTCTGTAATAGTTTTAAACGCAGAGTGTCCTGCTTTTGCAAAGTTTGCTCCGGCCTGTAGCATCTTACCAGCGCCACGCGCAACCACGTTACCGCTTCCCAGAAGGCCTGCACCTGAGCCAGCAACACCTTTAATAGCTGTCTCGCCTATAACTTTACCGAGCATGTTACCCGCAGCATTACCCACACCTGCAAATAGATTACCCATCATTGCCCCTACTGGCGTAAACATTAACGCCAACTGACCTATAATGCCAATCTTCCCCATAAACTTACCAAACTTTTTAAACGCCGACTTAATGCCTTTGCCGATTTTCTTAAAGCCGTTCTTAACTTTCTTAAATACTTTTTTAAAGAAACCCATTATACTTTCCTCTTAGCCTGTGGAGCTTATTGATGATATTAGTGTCTTAAGAAACGATTCTGCTTCACTTCGTTTATCAAATACTTTTTCGTTACCGATAGCTGTTGCAATCATCTGAGCTTTACGTTGCATCTCGTTCTCATAGTTTTGACGTATGTAAGCTGCTTCGTCACGTAACTGCTGCCACAACTGAGTCTGTTCCTGAGATGTCATGTTATAAGCAATCTGAACATTCTGCTGGTTTGCTGAGTTTTGAGCCGCAGTGTTTGCCATGTTAGCCTGTCTGCGCCACTGTACATTAGACTGCTCTACAGCCTGTGCGTTAGATGCGTTCCATTGGTCACGTTGAAAGTCTTGTTGCTCGTTAAACTTTTGAACATCTACATTAAGCTGAGCGTTAAACTGTTGAGCTTGTAGTTCATTGCCTGCATCTAATGCTGTCATTCTATTTGCTTCGGTAGCATTAAATTGCTCTCTAGCCGCCATTGCAGAAGCGTTATACTGCTCTACTTGAACTCCCAGATTAGCCATAAATTGGTCAGATTGCTGCTGGTTAGTTGCTGCAAATTGCTTTGAAGCATTACTAGCTGCTTGGTCAGTCAACATAGCTTGCTGGTTGTTTTGAGACTTCATAATGCTTGCTTGCTGTTCGTTGTTTAAATTAGTCATATCCATCTGTAAGAATGATTGTGCATTTTGTGCAGCAAGTTTAGTATTCTTATCTAAATTAGCCATGTCCATAGAAGCTAACGCTGTTGCGTTCTGTATTGCTGTTTGTTGCTCAGCACTGAACTTTGTAGCCACCATCGTTTGCATAAACTTACTGTTAGCTACTTCTACTTGCTGAGCTGCGTTAAACTTAGTCAAGTCTACATTAGCAACCATTGCAGCATTCTGAACTGCTCTTTGCTGGTCAACAGTAAGCTGCGCTTGGTTCATCTCCGCCGCAACTTTCCCTTGAAGAAGGTTTGTTTGCATACGGTTGTTTAAGTTTGCAAGTTCTGTTTGCTGTGCAGCACTGAGGTTCTCAGATGATGCCTGATTTAAAGCTGTCAGGTTAGCTATCTTTAACTGCTGGTCGTTGCTTAGATTTGCAAGTTCCATCTGTTGCTTGAAGCCTGCATTCTTCGACAAGAAATCAGCAGCTACTTGCATCTCAACCATTCGTTCTTGGTTAACGGCTGTCATGTTCTCAGACGCAGTAGCATTCATGTACTGCATTTCAGCTAACTCAACCTGCTGTTCGTTGCCAAGGTTCTGCGCTCGCATTGCTTGGTCGTTCATTGCATTAACTTTAGCGGTTTCTTGCAGGTTTGAAAGGTTCTGAGTACGTGTCTGCTGCTGCATTTGAGCAGTAGTCATAACAGCATCTTGTCTAAACTGACTCTGCATTGTTGCCATCTGCTGAGCCATCTGCGCTGTCTGAGAGTTAGCTGTCTGTCGATTAGAAAGATTAGCCATCCTGCGCTGCATGTCTAGTGTTGCTGTAGACATGTTAGCTTGTTGCTCGTTGCTCAGGTTTTGAGATGCCCGCTGTTGTAAAGCTTGAGCATTGCTCTGAGCCATTGGCATTGCAGACTGAATAATAGAATTAAACAACGCGTCACGACCTACACTAGAGGCGCTAAGTCCTCGCTGAGCCATCATAGCTTCTACTTTAGCTACAGCAGGACGCGCCCATAAAGGAGTCTCGCCATCTTCCATGCCACCCAACAAGCTTTCAATCTGTGAAGATACTAAAGCCTCTGTAGGTAGTGCAGCAATAGCGGCTCTAACTTCTACGGGCTGTTCGTCCAAAGCAGCTTCAACACTAGCGGGGTCTTCAACAATGGCCGCCGTAATCTCTGGGGGCAGTTCGCCTACTTCTGCAAGCATTGTAGCTGCTGCGCCTTTAGCGGCTGTGCCGGTTACTGTTCTGCGCTGAGCAGCTTCATAACCCACTACGTCTACAATCTTTGCAGCCTCGCCTTCAGATAAGCTGTCGTCTGTGATTGCGTTACGTGTTTGAGCTTCAGCGGCTTTAGCCTCTTCAATAGAAGCGGTCTTTCCAGTTACTTTGTTTACATAAGCTCCTGAGTTAACATCAAAAGCTACGTTGTCTGCTTGGGCCGCTGCTTCAGCTCCCGTGTCTCTTTCTGCTGCTACGGCCTTCTGAGTAATTTGACCGTCTTGTGTTCTTGCAATAGCCCTGTCTGATACCCTTCCTTGGGCTGCTGTTACATCAGCGCCTTCACCTACGAGTGTTGCGTCATAGGTTTGGCCCTCTAAGTCTTCTTTAGGGCCTTTGACTTTAGGTATAGTTTTTTGACCGGCATAGCCTTTGGACTGAACGCCGTCAATGTCATCAACAGTGACCGCCGTAGCATCCTTTAGTTTTTCAACATCGGTTTTACTTGTAACTGAGCCGTATGCTGACGAATTTATTTTAGCCGCCTCCATTTCTGGAATCGTATACTCAGGCGTTTTTTGAGTTATAGCTACCGGCGGGCCGTCTGTGTTAGGTGTGCTGGTTCCGCCGGTGTCGCCTCCACCACCGACATCACCGCCATAGCCGCCCCCATCGCCGACATAGCGGCCGTTTTCGTAACGGGGGTCGAGCGCATTATCGTCATTTTTAGGCATAGGTTCCTCTTCTTCTTCTTCAGTTGTTTCTTCAGGTTTAGTTTTTTCAGGTGCGGGGTCTTCGTCTTTTTTATCTGTTGTCGGCGCTGGCCCAGTAGTAACAGGCAATTCATAAACAGGAGCGCGATAATCTCCAGCTTCATCATCGCCACCCTCCGACACTAATATAGGGTCGGGGTTAAC
>TARA_R110000765_G_scaffold399409_1_pt1 | contig 14139 bp, 11 predicted proteins | sample TARA_R110000765 | Tara Oceans TARA_R110000765 (sample SAMEA4398168) | marine metagenome | biome: Polar Biome; feature: [MES] marine water layer (ENVO:01000295) within the mesopelagic zone...; material: water (ENVO:00002006), including particulate matter (ENVO:01000060) such... | reverse complement strand
AACACTTAGACTCATCTTCGATATTCCCTGCTGGTTTTTAAATCTCTGGGAACAAAAGCATGCGATGAAATTATGACCAGCCAGTGACAAAAATATGAAGATAAAAAGTCTGCTTATAATCCAACTGTTTTCGATAGAAAAAACTTGAATTAATAAAAAATTACAGATTTATCCGTCTTTCAAGACCGCTAAATACTGCATTTGTGATAGGCTCCTACGCTCAAAAATGTTAAGTAACCTGTGTTTTTACATTAGCGCAGTATATAAAAAGGTAAATACATGAAAGTTATCGTCGCCCTCGTTATTTTAATAGCTATAGGCGCAACCCTATGGTTTTCTAATCAAGGGGAGGTTGAAATTGAGAATTCTCAAACGCACGAGCTACCTATTATCTCTCGTCAGCAAATTTTGACGGCAACAGATTTGGTAGAAGGCGTTAAAAAATCGCTACAAGAGCATGACGAGAAAGCCATCTCCCAGTGGTTAAATAAAGCCTTGGCATTAGCAAAAGAAGCTAACATGCCACAAGAAGACATTGATTATATTCAGTCGGATATGGCTAAAAACTTCGTCATTTTTCAAGCTCAGCGCAGTATGTTCAATGATGCAGTAGAACAAGCCTATTACGACTTGCTTAACATCGAGGATATCAAAGCCGACTTTCCTCAAGCCGAAGATTTATTCGCCAGTGCCGACAAATTAATCGCTAAACGTGACAAGATTATCGAGCAAATCGCAGCAGAATTGTCCACCGGAGATGCCCCCACTGACGCTGATCGCCAAGCTGCCCGTCAGCAATGGTTAATGCATCATTCCAAGAGATAAATATACGGCGTGCCACTTTACAGAAGGTTGTTCGCCCGTTTAAATGTTTTTTAAATTACTAACAAGGTTAAAAATTACATGCCAAATTTTGTTATCGAATATAGTGCCACGCTAAGCCAACAAATTAATGAAGACACACTAATAGATAGCGTATTTGAAGGTGCGAAAAATAGTGGGCACTTCCCCCCTGAAGCGATAAAAATTAGAACAGAAAAACGTTCAGGGTTTCGTTTACACGGAGAACAAAAGGACTTTTTACATATTTCAGCACATATTCTAAGTGGTCGTACTGATGCACAAAAAAGTGAGATTTCCAACGCGGTTCTGGCGCCATTGAAAACATTAGCGCTACAGAGTGTGTTTGTCTCAGTCGAGATTGTGGATATACATCGTGCAAGTTTTGTTGATTTTGAATATTAAGTGATAGGGTTATAATCGTTTTACCTGCTTGAACTGAACAATCAACATACAACACGACATTATCAGTGCTGCTTTAACCTTCTAAACAAAACCACGGCACCTAAGACCATGCCGTGGTGCTAATTGATAAGAAGCACGTCAACAATGGCGAACCCGCTTAGCGCAACATCCAGTTAGGAATCAACAGTAACTCTATTAAGGTTAAAATTTTCGATAGTGATGTGAAGTAGCCCCTGGGCCAGTGGCTACTTTTATCTCTGAGTCTAAATTTCACCGATATGACTTAATGTTTCGCTAGCCTAGCTGCATACATGGCTGCGCCAACTGCTGGGCTGTGTAAAGGCGCATACAATTGATAATTTGGATTGTATTTAGCTAAGGCTCTAATAAAAGGCTGCATAATAAATTCCCCTGCGTTAAACACTCCTCCTGAGTACGAAACATCTACACTTTCGTGTGCGGCGTAATTCAATGAATGTCTAATCCCCTCCACCATACTTGCAAGTTCTTCAGCCGCATCACTGAAAATAGCTTGAGCGTATCTGTCTCCCTTAGCTGCGGCGTCACACACCAATGCTGAAACGGTTGCAATTTTGCTGCGCTCAGACTGCCATTCATCGAGTACAATAGCCGTAATATCTAAATCCTGTTTTAATCCGAAATGAGCTTTGAACGAGTCATAAAGAGGTCCTTTTTCGAAGCGACCGTCGCTCATTTTGCTAAACACTTGTAGTCCTTTACACCCTATCCAATATGCTGACCCCTCGTCACTGAAGATTTCTCCCCAGCCACCACAACGCGCATTGCTCTTATCTTTAGCCCCATAAGCAATGGATCCGGTTCCGGCGACGATATTGATACCGTCGTTTCCACCAAAAGCCGCCGCCCAACCGTTCACCATGTCATTATCGCATAGATATGTTCCTGGGGTCATGAATCCAGAAGGCAACTCAGCCATCTCGTTTTGTAAAGCACTGTCTTCACCGAATGCAGGTAAACCGAAAAACGCAAAAGTGATATCACCCACCGATAATTGAGCTTTCTCCAGTAATGCCTCCACGCCATTTTTCAGCACGGCTTTGGCGCCATCCATGCCTACCTCTAAGTAGTAACACGTTCCGGTTTCATGAGTTGCAATTAATTTTAGTTCGCGATCAAGCAATACAAATGCGGTTTTGGTACCGCCACCATCAACTCCTAAGTAATACAAAATATGTCTCCCCTGTTGGCCATTACGCTTATAAAGCGTGAATGTTTACACCCTGCACTACGCGGTTAATTGTACCGGATGAGCTCGGGTTATCTGGTGAATTATTGATAGCAAGGGCATGTTCGAAACCGTAAATTTGTGCAGCAGCGATATACGGGAACAACAAAAATACGTCATCAACGTTTTCCATGCCTTGCAACACTAAACAGTCTGACGGCGGCAAATCAATTGCTTGAGCGTTAAAAACAACAATTTCACCGACTTCAGAATCGGCTTTCAATTCGTTGAGTAATTCAATATCGTACTTTCGCGTTAGCGGATGATTCGAAATAAATAACATTACTAATGTTTTATCATTAACAATCGCTTTGGGTCCGTGGCGAAACCCCAGAGGTGAATCAAAGCTGGATACAGCAGCACCATCAGTCAATTCAAGCAGCTTTAATGCGCCTTCCCGAGCTAAGCCTTTAAATACACCACTACCGAGATAAATGACTCGATCAAAGGTCTTTCTGGCAACCATCTTTAGGGCTTTATTATGAGTTGATATCAATGATTCTGTGGCAAAAATACTTTTTTGAAACTGCGCTTTAAAGTCGGCAACTGGATAGAACAAATACAAAGCACTGAGCATCATCGAACTAAAACTTGATGTCATGGCAAAACTAATGTCATTCGTTTCTGCTGGCATCAATAAAGCCAATTTGTTGTCGCCATTACAGCGTTTGAATAATTTCCCTTCGGCATTACACGTAATCGCAAGTTGATAGCACTCTTTAACTAGAGCATCGGCATAGTCGACCGTAGCCACGCTTTCTGGACTGTTACCCGAGCGTGCGAAAGATACTAACAATGTAGGCACATCTGCTTGAAAATAATTGTATGGGTTTGATACTAAATCGGTTGTCGCAATAGCCTCAACGCGTTTACCCAATTTTGACGATACCGCAGGCGCAATACTCTCACCCACAAAAGCTGACGTACCTGCGCCCGTAAAAATAATACGTAAATTTGATTTAGCTAAAAGCGGTTGTAAAAAGTTATCAATCACCGCCTGTTGCTCAATTAAATTAGCCAGTGCACAACCCCAAGAGATAGGCTGTTGCTGAATTTCTTTGGCTGTCCAGTAAGCATCTTTTTCTTTTAACTCGCTAACAGAATAATTTAAATAAGTCATGGTTTATGCGTCCTTCTTTGCAGCTACAACTGTCCTAGTGCAAGCACGAGAATACTGTTCTAACACTTGCGAGATTTTGTGAAAAATCAATTCTCGTACATCCATACTCAGTGTATTTTCCATAACAGCTTGATACTGTGCAGGCATATACTGACTGAGTAAAGTCAAAGGTGGTGGAGTCTTATCCAGGTTATCAATTAGAGTTTCCAATGCGGCCTCAACTGCTGGAGCAGGCCAGTAGTAACGAATTCTATCGCTTAAGCTGTATTGGCAATCTAGCGCTTGTTGCTTTGAGTCACTTGAATAATACTTTTTCCAGTACACAGGATTATCATCCATTACTTGCAATAGTGTCGCTTTAACATTTGCACGTTGCTCAGGTGCAATCCATTCCTGCTCGATAGCATCGAGTGCCCAAATAGCTTCGCGCAAAGCGAAGGTTAACCACGGCCCTACTTTCAAGATGGCAAAGTGACCTGCAACTAACGCACTTAAATGCACAGTAGATTGATAATCGGTAGAATGCGCTTCAAAAACCATATGCGCATTCGACTCAATATACGTGCTTAAGGTCGCTGCCTTAGCAGGTTCAAATGGAATAATCTTATGATGATCAAACTCTACACCCGGCTGCACAACCAAACCGATAATGCGTTGCCATGCATCTTTGAGTCCATTGCTTAAAAAAGCATCATGATGCACTTGTATCGTTTCATGTGCGGCCTCGACTGATGTGACTTCTAGACTATCTAGCCCCTCTTGCGCGCCGCCAGGTACGGGTACTTCTGTTCCGATCACATACACAGGTGGCTCACCACCGACATTCTGCCATGCCTTTTCCGCAACGCCACACAGGCGAGCTGCACGTTCGGCTACAATCGCATCGGTTAATGGCACAGGATCATCAGCACAAGACATAGAGCAATCTAAATGGATCTTTCTAAAGCCAGCCTTTATGTAGCAGGCGATCAGTTCATCCGATTTTGCCATGGCCTCTTCACTGGGTAGGTCCTGCCAGCAATTTGGACCTAAATGGTCACCGCCTAAAATGACTTTATTCAGAGCTAATCCCACCTTGTTAGCCAGCGTATGGATCAACGCATAGAAATCGGCTGGTGTTTTGCCAGTATAGCCGCCGTCTTGATTGACCTGATTCGACGTGGCTTCAATAATAACGTGCTCACCTTTACTCAACGCATGCTTCATAGCTGCCTCTAACACCAGTGGGTGAGACGAACACACTGAGTACAAGCCGTTTTGCCCACCATATTTATGCTGTTGAATTAAACCTAGTAGTACTTTCAATTGACCTCCTAATGAAGCGTTAAAACAAAACTGCTGTACTAAAAACAGATCGGAGTATGAAACAAACGAAACACCAAGTAAACCATTTTTAGTTTCATTTTGCTTCACTTTGACATTTTAAAGTGTTTTACCGTCATAAAATAACAGTACCAGCGTAAAAAATAGACCTTTATGTTAAATTAAATCAAATTGGTTTCATTTTATTTTCATTTTCTATTGACAGGAGTTTCGATGTTCTACAGTATTAATCAGCGATTTGGTGAGAATGTTAGCAACATGACTTCAATATTTATTATATAAAAATTCGAACAGGTGAATATGATGAACACAAGAATCAACTTTAAGAAAACACTCCTAACACTTGCTGTCATAACTGCATGTCAACAGGTAACGGCACAAACAGTAGAAGACGATGCAAGTGTAGAAGTGATTAACGTAACAGGCGTACGTGGCAGCTTAGCCAAGTCTTCAGAAATAAAACAAGAAGCTAAATCATTAGTTGATTCTATCTCATCAGAAGAACTCGGTCGTTTTCCTGATAACAACGTTGCTGACTCGCTTTCACATATATCGGGGATAACCGTAAGTCGAACTCGTAACGGTGAAGCACAATACGTCAATATTCGAGGATTGGGTCCCGAGTTTAGTATTGTTACTTTAAATAACCGTATTTTAGCGACCGATGACGGCGGGCGTAACTTTGCATTTGACGTTTTACCATCAGAAATGATCAGCGGCGCAGATGTATGGAAGTCAGTAGAAGCGAAGAATATCGAGGGCAGTATTGGTGGTGCGGTAAATCTAAAATCAGCCCGTGCATTCGATAAACCAGGTCAACAAATGCTTTTTTCAGCAACGGCTGATTATAATGATTTATCAGAAGAAACAGGCAAAAAGCTCAATGCTATTTATAGCAACACCTTTGCCGATGACAGCGTAGGTTTTATTGTGGGTGTTTCTCATTCAAGCGGTACACGCCGAACCGACGAAATGTACGATAACTACTATTTTGGCGTAAATGATGAAATATCTTACGATGTAAACAATGACGGTGAAATAGGTGAGGGCGAAACTAACCTTGTTATGCCTGGCTCATATGCTTTGGGTGTATACGCCACTGATTTCAAACGCACTGGCATAACCTCTTCACTTGAATGGAAAATATCAGACCGTTTAGAGCTTGTCGCGGACGTTATGCTAACCAGACTCGAATCTGACGCAACTGGTTATTCACAATCATTCTATATGGTTGATGAAAGCGCCGCACAAAACCGTTTATCAAATATAGTTCTTGACGGAAATGTTGTCACCGCGATGGATATAGCCGATGTTTCTATGGAGCTAGTTACCCTTGATGAACACAGAACCGTCGATACCAGTATGTTTGGTTTAAGCGGTACATTTCAAGCGACAGATGAATTGACGATCAAGGGGGATGTATATCGCTCTAGTTCAGAACGCGACTCAGGTGGTAAAAATACATACGTAGTAGCGGGCTCTCCAGGCACCCATACTGGGCACTTCGAACTAAATTCTGGCGGTCTTCCAGATTATATTGCCAACTGGACTGAAGGCAGAACGTCTGACGATTTCGGCAATGATGACTTTTCCCCTCATTGGGCCGCGCGAGATGGCAGTGATATTGAAGATACCGTCTCTGGCTATTCATTTGACGCCGAGCTAACGCTTGATCGCAAATATTTGGCTAAAATCGAATTCGGTGCTGCGTATACCCAACGCGATAAAACCAATACGGCTTATGACAACTATGAATTTGGCGCATGTAATTACTGTGGTTACCCGTTTACATTCGGAGAAGTAGGTGCTGATGTAACGAGAGACTTCCCTTACGACAGTTTTTTTGATAGCGATTCGGCGGACATTCCACGCTCATTCCCTATCTTCAGTATCCCTGATTACGCAGCCGGCTTAGCAGCATCCGATGGGCAAACGCTAACGGACTATCTAGGAAATGAAAGAACCTTCGGCGATAATGAATCTGCATTATGGGAGCCTATTTATAACCCGGTAAACTCCTATGACATTACCGAAGATACAACGGCCGTATATGTTCAAGCCGATTTAGAGGGCGATGACTGGTTTGCTAACGTTGGTCTACGCTGGATACAAACCGACGTCACCTCTAAATATTCATATAACTCAATTGAGTCTATCGTAATTGTTAATCCAGATGCCGCCAATCCTTCTTGGGATGTGACATACTCTGACAGCGCAAGTCAAGAAGCCAACGGCAGCTATCAAAAACTACTGCCAGCCGTGAATGTTGGCTATTACCTAACTGAAGAGTTGTTATTACGTGGTGCAATTTCTCAATCGTTATCACGCCCTACCCTCGACCAATTGGCGCCATTAACAACAGATAATGCTCAATCAGGCTTGTTTACGATGGAAATCAGCGGTAACCCGGAAATTGAACCGGTATTCTCTGATCAAGCGGATATTTCATTAGAATGGTACTTTGAAGACGGCAGTATGTTGGCTGGAGCCATATTTTGGAAAGACCTAGATGGTTTTATTACCTCAAATACCACTCAAGTCGAAATTGCAGGTGAGTATTTTCAAGTAACTCAGCCAATTAACGGCGATTCAGCTGAAGTATTAGGACTTGAATTAAGCGTACAGAAATTCTTTGAAAACGGCTTTGGCTTTACGGCTAGTTATGCCTACACAGATACAAGCACAACAGTAGATGGAGTCGACGCAGGGCCTTTAACTGGTGTGTCTGACAACTCTTATTCAGTATCCTTTATATATGAAAAAGACAAAATCAGCACGCAAATCGCACTTGATTATTCTGATGACTATGTCTCTGATTCATATAGCCCTCTCGGGGATGACTACCAAACCTCAATGGATGCACAATATATGGTTTCGGCATCATTCCAGTATGACATCAATAAGAACGTACAAGTATTTGTCGAAGGACAAAATCTGTTAGATGAGAAGAACATCACCTTCCAAGGACGAGATGATATGCCTGGTTCTATTCAGTTGTATGGCCGTACCGTTAACTTAGGCGTACGAGCTACATTTTAACGCGCCAAGTAGTAACAAGAAAGCCTATACACTTGTATAGGCTTTCTATCAGGAGAGTTTGGCGCAACCTGACGCAAAACTAAAATAAACAGTCTAAATCGATATATACGCCAACCTAAAAAGAGATAAAAAATGCAAAAACCTTGGTTATTTTTCGCCCTTGCCGTGACCATTATGTGGGGGCTCTGGGGCGCTTTGACAGCAATGTTATTGAAGGATGATATATCTTCAACCATTATTTACGCGATTTGGGCGTTCACAATGATCATTCCATGTTTGGTTGCCCTAAAACTAGTCGGTTGGAAACTAGAAACCGATAAACGCTCTGTCGTACTTGGCTGTACCATTGGCCTATTAGGCTCTGGCGGCCAAATGCTGCTATTTCATGCCGTTGATACAGGCCCTGCTTACCTTATATTCCCTATCGTGTCGTTATCGCCACTGATCACTATTGTATTGTCTTATTTATTGCTGAAAGAGCGTACTGGAAAACTAGGGACCGCGGGCATTGTTCTTGCGCTTGTTACATTACCGTTATTTGAATACTCCGAAGGCGATAGCGCTAGCATGCAAGGCTTAGTCTGGTTTGTTCTTGCCTTAGCGGTTATGGCGGCGTGGGGCTTACAAGCTTATTTTATGAAGCTGTCGAATAATCACATGAGCGCTGAAAGTATTTTTTTCTATATGACGATCACTGCGCTAATGCTTATCCCTGTGGCCTATTTTATGACTGATAAGCAATTATTAAACAGTTTTGATTTTAGCGAGGTACCGTCTATTGCCGCCGTTCAAATACTCAATTCCATTGGCGCTCTGTGTTTGGTATACGCTTTTCGATACGGTAAAGCGATGGTGGTTTCTCCGCTCACCAATGCAGGCGCCCCACTTATTTCATCGGTGTTAAGCATTATTTTATTAGGCATTATTCCCGGCGATTTAAAAATTCTAGGTATCGCACTCGCGGTTATCGCCGCCATTTTATTGGCCATTGAGCCAGAAGAAAGCAACCATAAGGTTTAACCAACCATGAGTATATGTATAAAAAGTGAGATTTATTTGAAAGTACAACGTTTTACCATTTCAGCTCTTGCCTTAGCACTAGCGGCGTGCACCCATGTGAACACTCCAGCAACTAGCGCGCATTACTCAATGAGCGACTATTATATGGTTCAGAAATTTGATGCTCATGTGCACGCAAACAGTGCCTCTACCGCGTTTATTGAACTAGCTCAACAAGACAATATAAAATTGTTATCTATCAATGTAGACTATCCTGACTTTCCCAATATAGATGAACAAGCGACTATTGCGCAGCAGTTTGCCAAGACGTATCCAGAGGTGTTCTATTTTGCCACAACCTTTTCCATGCTAGGATCTGACAGCCCAAATTGGAAAAGCAACGTCATTAATCGCATTGATACCGCTATTGACAAAGGCGCTATCGCAGTAAAAGTATGGAAAAACATTGGTATGGAATTTCGTGACCAAGCACAAAACTTGGTTATGATCGACAGCCCTATTCTTGATCCTATTTTCAATCATATCCAGCAAATAGATATACCATTAATAGGACACCAAGGAGAGCCGAAAAACTGTTGGTTGCCTGCTAGCGAAATGACCGTAAACAATGACAAACAGTACTTTGCCGCCCATCCGCAATATCATATGTATTTGCATCCGGAGATGCCCAGCTACGAAACCCAAATGCAAGTTCGCAACAATATGCTCGACGAGCATCCAGATATACACTTTATGGGTGCTCACCTTGCAAGCCTAGAATGGAGTGTGGATCAAATAGCGATCTTTTTAGACACCTATCCAAATGCAGTGGTTGATTTAGCCGCCAGAATGGGCCAAGTGCAATATCAGTCGAATCTTGATCGCCAGAAAGTGCGTGATTTCTTTATTCAATATCAAGATCGCATTTTGTACGCCACTGATTTAACTCATTCACCACAAGCCACTGACAGCCAACTAAAACGCGAAGTGCATAAAAAGTGGCTTGAGGACTGGCAATACCTAAACACCGAATTGTCGATGACCGTACCTGAGGTCAATGGTGAAATAATCGGTTTAGGTTTGCCAAAAGAGGTAATCAACAAGCTGTATTTTGCTAATGCAAAACGTTTTTTCAAACTTGCGCCTGTAAATAGTCCGCGTAAATAGTCAATCTATAACGATTTCAAGAGTTTAAAAACATGAAGATGCAACATTTATTTAACCTAGTAATATTTATCCTAAGTGCGGGTTTACTAACTAGCTGTGCCAATAAAACCGATAACTTAGATGAAAAAAATGATTTGGCTTACACGCTTGATATGCCAGCGATAAGCCTAGACTTTGACAACCAACTGCACAGTCGAGTGCGAGGAAATGTTCACGGAGAAAAAGTGACGCTAGGTGAATTTCAACCCAGTGAATACGTAGTAACCCACGATGGCAACGTTATTACCGACTTTGCCTTTACCAAGAAACACGTGCAGCAAATAAACGACGAGCTTGGTAACGGTACTCAAGTGGAACTAAGTGGTATTTCGGCCAACGGATTAGTTAAGAAAACCCGTGTTAGTGTGTACCAACGCTATCCCACCATGGCCTTTTTTAAGGTGAGTTATACCAATACGGGAACTGATAACATTAAAATTAGCAAATGGGTTAACAATCATTATGCCCTTAGTCCCGATAACACGGCGCCTAAAGGTCAACCTGCCTATTGGTCTTATCAAGGAGCATCGTACGAGGACCGCCGTGATTGGGTAACTCCAATCAATAAAGGCTACAGCCAACAAAATTACATGGGTATGAACGCCTCTGACTATGGTGGCGGCACAGCCATCGTTGACCTTTGGCGCAAAGACATCGGCATTGCAGTTGGTCATGCTGAAACATCGCCTAAGTTAGTATCATTACCTCTTGATTACACCGATACACAATCGGCAGCGACCTTACATATTGAGCTCGAAAAAGGCCGCGAACTGCGAACAGGTGATAGCCTAGAAACGCTACAAACATTCGTCAACTTACATCACAAAGACTATTACGCAACCTTAAAAAATTACCGTAACCTTATGGCTGATAAGGGCCTAAAAATGGCTGATATACCCGACTCTGCGTACGAACCTATTTGGTGCGCATGGGGTTACGATCGTAATTTCGATGTTGATGAAGTACTCGGCACCCTAAAAAAAGCCAAAGAAATGGGCTTAGAGTGGGCTGTATTAGATGATGGCTGGCAAACAGCTGAAGGTGATTGGTATTTAAATCGCAGTAAATTCCCTAATGGTGACAAAGACATGCAAGCATTTGTGTCTAAAATTCATCAAGCGGGTTTAAAAGCAAAGCTCTGGTGGGCACCCCTAGCGGTTGATCCCGGGACCGACTTACTGCATGACCATAGCGATATGCTATTACTTGATGAAAATGGCGCGGTACAAGATGTTACCTGGTGGAATAGTTTTTATCTGTGTCCCGCCTACGAAGGAACGATTGAATACAGCAAAGCATTGGTTAGAAAAATGATCGGTGAATGGGGCTATGATGGTTTGAAAATAGACGGCCAGCACTTAAATGGTGTTGCTCCGTGCTATAACCCTGCACATAACCATGCTTATCCTGAAGAGTCTGTAGAGAAACTTGCAGAGTTTTGGGAAGAAATAATCAATACTGCTCAAGAAATTAATCCTGAAGCGGTTATTGAAATATGCCCTTGCGGCACTTCTTATGCATTCCATAATTTACCCTATATGAACCAAACCGTTAGCTCTGATCCCCTGTCTTCATGGCAAGTACGCCATAAAGGTAAAACCTTGAAAGGCTTGATGGGCGACTCATCACCTTACTATGGTGACCACGTAGAATTAAGCGATAATGCCAATGACTTTGCCTCATCAGTGGGCATTGGTGGCGTTGTTGGGACCAAATTTACTATGCCCTCGGCAACGGGCGCCGCGGCAGAATTTGCGCTTGATCCACAGAAAGAGAAAAAGTGGGCAAAATGGATAGATATCTACAAAAACAAAATGTTGCCTAAAGGCACATATTTAGGAGAACTGTACGATATAGGCTTTGACCGGCCTGAAACCCACGTCATTCAAAAGGATGATCGCATGTATTATGCCTTCTACGCCAAAGATTGGAGCGGAGAGATCGAGTTGCGCGGCCTAAATGAGGGTCAATACCAGATAAAGGACTATGTTAATGATATCGTGCTTGGAACGGTTGTTGGGCCTACCAATAAACTCAATACCACTTTTAAAGGGTATTTATTATTAGAACTCGTGCCGGTTACGGGCGAGTAACGGTCGTGAAATTACTAGTTCTAATTTCGTTTGGGCTGTGGTGCGGTACGAGCTTTGCCGCCCCATTCGCTACAAAAAACTCCGTGCTTTTAAACGTGAACGATGTTGCACCTGCGTTTTCGCTGCCGTTACTTGATAGTACACAAGAAATCAGCCTAGCAAATTACAAAGGAAAGGTGGTTTATCTCGACTTTTGGGCATCATGGTGTATCCCTTGTCGCCGTTCGTTCCCATTTTTAAATAAACTGCGGGCACAATATGCCGATAAAGGATTTGAAATCATTGCTATCAATCTTGATCAAAATCCTGCCAGCACCGAAGCGTTTTTAGCGAAATATCCCGTTAGTTACCCAATTGCTAAAGGCGCTAGTGATGATGTGGCAAATTCCTATAACGTAACCGCTATGCCAACCGCTTATTTAATTGGCAAAGATGGTACGATCCGCAGTAAACATTTAGGTTTTAAGCCGTCCCACCAAGATTACCTCGAAGCAGTAGTAGATAAACTCGTATCCGAGTTCGAGTAAAAACAGCTGCAATCAATACAATTTGCTATTTATTCCACTAAAAATCGTCATTTAATAACGAAACATTTTAATGAAAAATATTTCGTTTTGTATATAATCCATCTCGTTATTAACAACTATGAAACTTAATAAAGGGACTAAGAATGCGCGATACCAGTCAAAGACGTGAGCAAATAAGTCGAATGCTTAAGGAACTAGGCAGCGTTCAGGTACCTGACTTAGCAGCAAAGTATGGTATGTCGACGGTTACCATTCGTAAAGATTTACGTTTTTTAGAGCAGCAAGGTATTGCCACCCGCTCTTATGGTGGCGCCATGTTAAAAGCAAATGTATTGATAGATACTGAAATCACTATCCATCGTAAACAAACTCTTCACGCCCTTGAAAAATTAAGCATCGGCAAAGCCGCAGCGGCATTGGTGAATTCTGGGGATTCAATTATTTTAGACTCAGGCTCTACTACCATCCAAGTCGCGGCCCATTTAAAAGACAAAGAAGATCTGACTATCGTTACTAACGGCTTAAATGTAGTGAACGAGTTATCAGAAAACGAAGCGATAAATGTGATGCTATTAGGAGGCACATTAAGACGTAAGAATATGTCATTCTTCGGTAGCTGCGCTGAAAGTACGCTAAAAGATTTACACGTAGATAAAGTCTTTCTTGGTGTAGATGGTTTTCATATGGAACGCGGCATAACCACCCATTTTGAAGCTGAAGCGCTGCTTAATAGGATAATGTGTAAAGTAGCGACTGAAATCATTGTCGTAACCGATTCATCGAAATTTGAACATGTGTGTTTACACAAAATATTAGAACCATCAGGCATCACAAAGGTGGTGACGGACCAGAACATCCCTAGTGATTACTTAGAAGGTTTGAAGCGCTTAGGTATCGAAGTGGTCATTGTGAATGTTTAATCATCCCTACCCACGATGTGCAAATTTATTGCAAACTCACGTGATTTAACTCGGTTAAGTAGTATCTAAACAATGCTTGAATGCCGGTTCACCCCATCGTAATCAAACATATTAGTTGTCTTCGAGATCGACCGATAAGTCTAAAGATTCACCTTTTCAGCTGACTTGGTAATAGACTTTATCGATGATTTTATTTGATAAGCGGGTACAGTTAAACTTTGCAGATTAAGAGTCGTAAGTAGCGCTTTTTCATCGCCTGAGGCTATTGTAAGCGTTTCGTGATATTTGGTCGTTTAAACCACATTGCTAAATTTATTATTCACTTACCTTTTCGTTACCTAGCTAGGAGCGGATATTCATTGCGCCACTTAATCGAACAGCCCATACTCGGTGTTTGTTC
>TARA_R110000765_G_scaffold11066_4_pt1 | contig 14144 bp, 13 predicted proteins | sample TARA_R110000765 | Tara Oceans TARA_R110000765 (sample SAMEA4398168) | marine metagenome | biome: Polar Biome; feature: [MES] marine water layer (ENVO:01000295) within the mesopelagic zone...; material: water (ENVO:00002006), including particulate matter (ENVO:01000060) such as...... | reverse complement strand
CCCTGCTGCCTCCAGGCCGAGGGCTGCACCACCAGCACCAGCGAAGAGCTCGACGCACTTCACCTCGTTGCCCGTGGCCGTGCCCACTCGGGCGGGGCTGACATCCCGTCGTCCACCCAGTACCGGGTCGGGCCTGCCATGGTGCCATCGTCGGGCACGATCCTCCTTCGGGTGTTGATCTCCCACTCCACGACGCTCGCCCATGGTGGGGTCACGTCGGCTCCATGGATGCGCTCACCCTGCGGGCACGAGCAGGCTGCCACCCTCGTCTCGACCTTCGGCGTGCAGTACCCTGCGGGCCCCTTCATTATCTCCACATAGATCGTCTTCATTCCGCCACCACCACAGTGACAGCGCGCTGAGCGGGCTCGCCTCGTGTCAGCCTCCGTCTCCCCCTTCTCTCGCTTCATGGTGTTGAGCAGTGAGGTGAGCACGAACGGTGTGGGCCGCCACTCGAGCTCCACCTGTGCGCGCTCGACGAGCAGCCCTGCCATGTCACCAGCCTGGATGAGGATGGAGTTCACGACAGGACCGCTGGCCTCGAGCCAGTCAACAGGCGACCCCTTCCCTGGCATCAGGGACAGGCGACGCATCAGGTGCGTGTGAGTCATCCGACCACGTCCTGGGGCTGAGCGTAGGCGACAGGCACGCCGCCCACCATCAGAGTCATCTGCTCAGGGGTCAGGCAGAGGGCGCGACAGATCGTGGCCTGGTGGTCAGGGCCTGGGCGCCACCGCCCCAGCCAGTCATGCACGGAGTACCGAGTGACACGCCGGCCACCCACCTCGACGTGCGCGTTGAGGTAGTCGGCCGCAGCCTGGAGGGAAGGGAAAGCGAGCTGCTCGTACCGCTCCCTAAACATCAAGTGGAACGGGTGGGTCGTCGGCTTCAGCATTTGTCGTCCTGGGGGTTGCGTGTTGGGCACTCCCCTACTATAAGGACTGGACCAGGGCGGCGCAAGTCCTGGCAAACATCAAGAGGGATCAATGAAGGACAACATCACTACCTACCCTGACACCCAAACGTGGCTCGACGACGCTGCTGGTATGGGTGCGACAACAGCCTACAAGCTGATGAACCTGTGCCCCTCTGCATGGGGTGGCGCGTGGTCCGTGTGGGCCCGGTACCACATGGAGGGCTGGGAGCAGGACAAGGTTGGCGCTGCTGCTGGTGCCGGCCTGACGTGGGAGCCTCACGTTCTCCAGTGGTACGACGACGCACGCCTGGAGGAGGGCCACACCCTGGACACCAGCATCGCCCGCATTGAGGGTACCGATGAGGACCTCCCCCTTCGCCCATCCCCTGACGGCATGGTCATGGTGGGCGACAGCATGGTGGGTGGCGTCGAAGTGAAGTGCCCGGCCTGGGGGTGGGACGCATACGACAGGGACGGCACTGTGGTGGAAGGCTGGCTTCCGCCGGGTTCTCTCTACAGCGACGACCCGACTGAGATGCCGCAGACGAAGGGGTGGTACGGGCGGCGACGTGACCAGTACCCTGCCCCCCTCCACTACTGCGTGCAGGTTTACACCACGATGCTGGCTGCCCGCCGTGCTGGCCATGACGTGGAGTGGTGGGACCTCGTCGTGTTCTTCGGTCCCCACAACGTGCGCGTCATCCGGTTCATGTGGGACGACGATGTCTGCGGATACCTCGAGCGTGTACTGGTACAGCTGTGGGATGAGGTGGTCACAGTGGGTGAAGAGCCCCCGCCCGACCAGACTCGGGGTGCGTGGAACTACCTGCTCGAGAAGCCCCGGCCCAAGAAGCCCGTCGAACTCGACCCTGACTTGGAGCGTGAGCTCATCGCTCGCGTCGTTGACTACGTCGAGGCGCACTTCACAGAGAAGGAAGCTCTCGCAGTCAAGAGCCTGGAGAAGCCCATCATCTTGCAGGAGCAAGTGTCACGAGGGACTGCTGGCCTGCTGGTTGCGGGCGAGAGGGGCGGAGTGAAGGGCACCTACTCTCTGAAGGTCACACCCACTGGTCGCACATATGCCAAGTTCATCGTCGCAAAAACCAAGAAGGATTCCTAATGTCAAACGTCATGTCAAACGTCATCGTCTACGGCGACGCCTCCCTGCTCTTCACGTCCATCCGTGCCGCCCAGGCCAGCATGGAGCCAGTCAAGAAGGCTGCCACGAACCCTCATTTTCGTAGTAAGTTCGCGGACTTAGCCTCTGTTATCGAGGCCACTGTCCCCCCGCTGAACCAGCATGGGTGCTGCGTGTTGCAGCTGCCCGGCTGGGATGAGGCGACGAAGCACGTCACTCTCACCACTGTCATCGGGCACGACAGCGGGTGCTACCTCGAGAGCACAGCGAGCGCGCCTGTCGACAAGGACAGCGCCCAGGCTGTTGGCTCGGCCATCACCTACCTCCGACGCTACGGGCTCCAGGCTGCCCTGTGCCTGCCCGCAGAGGACGACGATGGCAACCGTGCGTCTGACAGGAGAGCGCCTGTGAGGCAGCAGCGTGCGGCGCCAGCGAAGATGTCCGCGCTGCCCCCGCAGCCAGGGCAGGGTGAGCACGACTCGTGGGCGGGGAACGCCCAGCGTTTCACGGCTGACGTGGAGGGCCTGGGCGTCCCGCTGCCGCGCCTCGTGGCGTGGTGTGAGGCGCAGGGGAAGGGGCACCCTGCCAGCTGGGACAACCACCGCCGAGGCAAGCTCGTGACCTGGCTCGGCTTGGACGGGCACCCTGCCAGCATCATCGACTGGACTGGAGAGGTAGACAATGGGTAGATGGTATGTGGGGATAGACCCCGGCAACCAGGGGGCGATCGTTGGCCTGGGCCCGGACGACGAGGTCGTGGTGGTGCCGGGCGGTCGGCCTGTCTCCCTGGCCTGGGCTGGTGACTCAGCTCGGTACGCTGCGTTGCTGGAGGTGAGGGAGCACGCGAAGGAGGAGGGCGGACGGATAGCCTTCGTGGTCCTTGAGGAGCAGAGCATCCGTAGCGGACAGCGAGCTCAGGCTAAGGCGGTGCGCGAGCAGGGGATGTGGGAGGGGTGGCTCATGGCTCACGGCATTCCCTACGGGGTGTACTCTCCGCGAGGGAAGTCCGGGTGGCGAGCTCTGCTGGGCAAGGGCTCGTTCAAGCGGACAGAGGACACGAAAGCCTGGGCTCACGACCTGTGTACTCGCCGGCTCCCCAACCTCGACCCGCACTTCGGAGGCAAGCTGAGGAAGTGGCACGACGGGGTGTGCGACGCAGCGGCTATGGCGCTGGCTGCTCGAGCCGCAGCGACGTGATGTACGCTGCCTGAATGGCGCTGCACTCGGGCCTGTTTGCTGTCGACTGCCCGTACTGGATGCACGAGAATAGCGCACAGGACAACGACATAGGATCCCCTCCCAGCAGCGCCACGCACTGGGGGGGGATCTCTGCGAGGGACGCACGGGTCTCCGCATCGATCGTGATTGGTCGACCCACCCGCCCAGCCAAGTCGCTCATCCCGTCGAGCACGATGTCCAGCTGGACACCTTGAGCGACCACCAGGCCGGTGACCTGCTCAACGTCGCTCGGGGCTGAGGACCGGCCGGCGATGAACGCCCCCGCAGTGAGGGCTGCGGTGAGCGCGACAGTCACAGCGATGGTGGTTCCGACTGGCACATGGAGCTCCATTAGACCGGGTCGAGCTGCCAGTGCGGGCCATCTTTGAAGGTCGTCCAGTCACCACCCCAGGTCAGGCGATAATCCCCGGACGTAGACCCCGACACTGAGAGCCTCTCCCACACTTGCTTCACATGATCGGCGAGCGGGTAGTAGTATTGCCAGTCCCAGGTGATTCCGCCGTTGACATACGGCGCCACGTCCACGGCCATCGACGGGGTGGAGTTGTGGCGCGACTGCGGCCACCGCAGGGTTGAGGACCCGGCCGCGAACGCAGCATCCTGATCGGCCTGGTTGCGCCAGCCTTCGAGGACGGAGATATCAGACGGACAATCCGGGTCCGCGAGCGCCTCCGTCATCAGGAGGACTAAGTCCGCGTGGCACGTCAGCAGCCTGTCGTAGCTGCGCGTTGAGAACCGATAGGCCACGTCAGCGGTCGCTCGACGAGGGGGACCTGGGGCAGGGTCGCTGCACCTCGGAGAGGATGGCGTCCGAGATGGAGAGGATTCGCCCATGCTCTTCGGCCCGTTTGGTTTGCTGGTCTTCCATGCGGACGTTTAGGTCGTCGAACTGCTGGAGGTGGCGGTCGAGTCCTGCCGATGCCAGGGGTATCAGGTAGGCCACAGCCAACCGGTACAGCGCAGCGAACACGCAGAGAAGCACGATCACCGCAGCGCCAGGACCAGCCAGGAATGGAGCCAGAGCTTCCACGTTCATGGAGCCAGCTTTATGATTCGGTACTGCGCCTCGAACTTGGCGTCTTGCCCGTCCGTGATCGTGGTCGTCGACCCCTCGGTACCGAGGCCCACCATCAGCGACATATTGGTAGCCGTGATAAGCGACTGCGCCGCATAGGTCCGGCTTCCCTTGTTCTTTCGGACGCCCGCGTCGTCATACGCCGAATAGGCAGCGACGGACGGCCAGCGATCCGTAAACATGAAGGTACCGATCGCTGTCGTGTAGTCCGATCCCTGGACAATCCCAGCGTTTACCACCGTCCAGGCGCCCAGCCTAGTGTTGAACGGGCTCGACGTGGTCCAGGCCATGAACGCCCCGAATCCGCCCATGGTCGAGGCTACCGTGCTGGTCGGCGATGTGCAGATCCCGAGCACCGAGGAGCCGTTGAACTTCGAGACCGGCGCGACGTACCGCTGGCGCCACATCAGCCAGTAGGTACCGTCAGACACGAGCTGCTCGCCGCCGGGCTGGGCGAGCTTGCTCCACCTCGGCGCGCGCATTGTACTGCCCGAGTCCCACCGGTAGTTGGATGACCCGGCCGCAAGCTCGTTCATCACCACAGTGTTGACACCGCCGCCGCTGGAGACCGACTTCACCATAGAGTCAAGGTCGGTGAGCAGCCACGACCCGTCGGTGAGGTCGACCGTGGTCCAGGCGAGCGCGTTGAGATCGTCACCACCTGCGGCGGGAGCCGATGCTCCACCACTGGCGCCCGTGGTCGGGTCGAATGTAGGAGTGATGGGCATGACCTACTCCTGCCAGACCAGAGCAGACTCGTCGATCGTGACAGACCCCGCGTCCACCTTGAAGAAGGCATAGCACTCGTCACTGGTCAGTAGCACCAGAGGAATCTTGACGCTGTAGACCACAGACCCGTCCGTCGCCGTAGCCACACCCACATCCCATGTGGCTGTCGTGCTGGGCACGATGGCCTGGTCTCCAGCAGCATCACGAGTGACCTTGCAGGTCAGCGTCGTGGCACCACCAGCGATCGCTGAGCAGTAGACGTACAGCGCGCCCATCTGTCCGTCGCGGCGCAAGGCCGGGGCGGAAGGGACCGCCATGCGGAGAGCCAGCGTGTGCTTCTTGGCTGCGTCGTAGGCCATGCCCACACCCGCTCGAGAAGTGACATCGCGAGCGACGTGAGTGAACCGACCTGTGCGAGCCATGAGCGACCTCCATGCTGGAGGCAGGCTACCACGCCGAGCACCGAATGCCCATGATCACGGGCGCTTGTACTGCCGCAGCTGCTCCACCTTCAGCTTCTGGAGCTGCTCGTCCTTACCCTCAACCCTGGCTGGAGTAGAGACCCCAGACATGAACAGGATGGTGTTGGCCAGGGCCCGGTAGCGCGCTTGGTAGCCCTCTGGAGCGAACTGCCCGAGGGTGAGCAAGGTTTTCGTGGCCTCATCCAAGGTGCGGCTGGCGCCCAGGTGGGCGAAGACTGCCATCCATGCCTCAAACCAGACATAGCCCGCCACGGTCTTGAAGCGGAGCTGGTAAGGCTGGCTGTTTGGCCCAGCAGCCAGCGTCGGGCGGTTGGGCGACACCACCGGCTTGCCTTCTTCGTTTGTGTCCTTTTGCATACCAAAGAGACCGATGAAGGTGGCCCTCGAGCCCGGAAACAGTTGGTCCGCTGTCGCCATCTGAGCCATCACAACGTCAGGAACAAGCGGGCCCCTGGACTCAGACCGCCCTGCCATCAGCATCGCCATAAGGGGGACATCCAGACCTGGCGACAGGTTCTGTTTTAAAATGAACTCCCCAGCTCTCTTCAGCGCCGCAGCCGACCGAGCTGGCCCACCATCGAGGTCACCCCCAGCCGCCTGGACTGCGCCAGCCATGAACTCGCCAGAGATCATCGAGACCTCCATCATGTCGCTGAGGTTGCTGTTGGTGATCATGGCTGGGCCCAGCAGCACCACGCCAGGATGGCCCTCCACTGGCACTATGGCCGCACGCAGGCCCAGGAAAGCCTGCCCGTACATATACTCTTCTGGCGCTGCGGACTGCTTCTGCCTGTGGAGGGCGCGAGTCTGACGCAGCAGGAGCTCACCCCGCTCGAGGCCCGCCTGCCCGTCCGCCAGGGCATTCATGGTGGCGATCGCTGACTGGCGCTTGAAGCTCCAGAACATCAGCCACCGCTGGAGGAACCGCTCTGCTGACCCGGACTTACCCTGCCCTGCGCTGACCTTCCCGTAGTCGAGAAGGCTCTCACGAGCCAGGGCGGCGCCCTCGTCCCAGGTCGACCCGGTAGCCACCGCCCCAGCCAGCACAGCCTTGCGGTGCGTGTTGTCCTGGGCTTCAGCCAGCTGCATCCAAATCGGTTTGTTCCGCAGGTCCACTTGACGCCAGAACCGCTTCCAACCGGGCGGCGGCTTGTCGGGGCTCCACATCCCGCCACCCTTCGCGGCACGGATGAGCTCAGTGGCGGCCCCGCTGTAGTTTTCCACGCTGGCGCGGGACATCATAATGTTCTCCGTCGCCACCACCATGTCGAACTCAGCAGCGGTGACCTTCCCGTACAGGGGGCTGGTGAACACCACAGTGTCAGGGCTCTGGGGCAGCATCGCCCTCTTCACGGCCGTCCCAAAGGAGTCCGGCATGATGCTTGTGGCCTTATCGAGTGCAGCCGTGGCCTTCTTTGTTGCTGCCGTGGGTAGCGCGCCGATCAGGTCGCGAGCCGTGGACGCCACCGCGACAGGCATATGCTTGGCAGCCTGGAGAGTGTTCCATGCCCCGACAGTGGAGACCATAAGCTCGAATGCACTTGTCTGATTCTGCATCAGATAGCGGACGTGGGGAATGACGCCCATCATCAGGCCACCACCAGCCAGCACTGACGAGCGCATCCCCCGCACAAGAGTCTGAACGAACGAGACCCCCAGCAACCCCGCCGCCACGCCGGCGTTAGTCTCCTTGCGGGCAACCTCCCCAGCCAAGGCGAGGTCGTCCAGCGTGGCCTGGAGGCGACCGCTCGCCACCGCCGCGTTGAGATTGCTCACCGCCTCACCCATGTCCTGACCGTACAGCGATGTCACTTGGCGCCCATACTCGTCGGTGCTCTGGGTGGCGTTAAAGTTTCGGCCCCCAGAGGGGATGGAATACCCGTCAACAACCCTCCACCCCCACCTCTCCATGGCGTGGGTGTACTGCCTGTAGAGGGGGGAGAGCATCGACTCGTTTGTCGCGCTCAACAGAGACCCGTACAAAGCGTCGATCACCGCTTCATGCAGAACGTCGGGGATAGCCTTCCCCATCGGCTCCGCACCCTCCAAGAGGGTGACGAGCGCAGGGTCCATTTCGTAGCGACCTAACAAATCCGCGACTTCTATCTTCAGGGCGGGCGTCCCTCCCTTCACCTGGCGGACGCCGCCGCCCACCTTCGTGGCTGCGCCGATCATGGCGCCCAGCATGTCATCGTTCAAGAAGCCAAGGTCGGGAACCATCGTCCCCTGGGCCGCCACCTGTTCGTGGAAGCCCTTTACCAAGGAGGCCCGCCCGTCGTCAGAGAGGGACATGTCGATCTTGTTGATGAACGTCGAGACCGCCCGCATCAACACATACAGGTGGTCGTCCTTGTCTGCGCCAGGGCCCATAGCCCGGACGAACTTGTTCGTCGGCGTGGACACTCCAAGGAACCGTAGCTCAATCTCCTGTATCCGCTGGATAAAGGTAGCGAGAGCCGTGGCCTGACCACGGGCGGCTTCGCCTGCCACTCGGGGCATCATGTTAAGGAAGGACCCAGGGTTCTCGTCAATAACGCGAGAGAAGGCGACAGCAGCGTCCATGCCTGCTCGCGTCTGGATCAGAAAGGCAGAGAATCCCTGCTGCCATGCGGGGATGCCGCTGCCCAGATAGCGCAGACTGTTTGATATCAGGTCTGGGTGATTCTTCCCCACCTCCGTCATAACGGTCTTCAGATTGGCGGCAGTGATGTCTATCACGTCGCCGCTAAACCCTTTGGGGTGAATGATCCTGTTAATCGCCGCCCGAATGTCGGCGTTGGCGAGAAGATCGGCGCCCTTCCCTGGCACCATCAGCTGTAGCACCCGGTCCCACAGCTGGAGGCGGTCCTTGACTGCCCCCCCCTGCGTCACCACGTCAGCGAGTATCTCCACCACCTCCCTGGCAGGCGCCGCTTCAAGGGCGATCCTCGACGTGCCCGCCTCCGCGAGCAGGGCGTCAAGCACGCCCGACCCAGCCTTGTGCCTGGCCGTCGACAGCCCCGTAGTGCCAGACAATAGCCTGTCTGCGTGCCTGAACGCCGCGTCCTTCAAGGTGATCGAAGTGGCCTCCACCTCCGCGTTCACGCTGCGAAAGAACTCGACCTTCGCCAGGTCGCTACGCTCACGGAGCATGGCGCGAGCGACATCGTCGTATGCGTTGAACCCGCCCGACTTGCCCTTAGACGCAGCAGAGAGAGCTCTCTCCACAACAATCTTGGCGTTCCCTATGGCGTCCATTGACGCACGCAGCGCCTCGTCCAGCGCCGCCGGGGCTGCCCCAGCGCCGCCGTAGTACGCCCGCGACCGGCGATCGACCGCGAACGAAGAGACAGCCTTGGCCCACTTATTCTGTGGCCACACGGCCATGACCACATCGTCAACCAGCAGGCTTGCGCCAGCCGAACCCGCCGCCGCTGCCCTGGCGAACGTGCCCACATGCGCCTTGGAAGCAGGATCCCAGAAGCCCAGATTGCGAATGGCCGACTGGCCCGAGCGGGACGCCGCAGTCTGCCCGCCGCTGGTGACCAGTGCGTGCGTGTCCATGTTCTTGACGACAAAATCGAGCATCGTCTCGTTAAAGAACCTGTTCTCTCTGTAGTCTAAGGGCGCCCCCTCCAACAGCTTCTTGATTATCCCTGTCACAGCATCGGACTTTCGGACAGCTTCAGGCCCAACCTGTCGAACGAACGCGACCACCACATCGTCCATCGTCGACCCGGCTGCGGGGACGACCACCTGACTGGACACTGTCCCCTCAAGCTGGAACAGCTCTTCCTTCGCCTTGACCCCGGCGGCAAGAACTTCCTTGGCTTTGTCAATGTGAACGATGGTTCTGGGAGTGAGTATGACGTAGTCGTCAGGTAGCGCCTGGAGAATCCTGTCGTTGGCTATATCGCCAATGGTCCGGCGCAGGGCCTCGACTGCGGCGCTTGATGCGTCAGAGCCCAAAGCTGTGGCGGCCTCGATAAGGTTCTCGGCGGTCACGCCCTTGCGGAGGGCATCAACCACCCTGCGGTTGACCTCCCCGCTGGCAGCCATCGCCTCTTCGATCAACGCTGCGGTGACGTGCTTGTTGAATATCTCCCGGTCCAGCAGCCCCCCAACCTTGAGCAGCGCCTCGACAGAGTTGCCATCCCCCTCTCGGTCCGCTGCCTTCAGCGCAGCCTCAGCGACAGAGTAAGCGCGCCGGATGAAAGGGACTGCCGTGTTCGGGGCTGCCCCAGATGCGCGAAGCAGGCTTGTTAGAACTGTGCCCAGTATCGCTGGGTTCTCATCGAGCGCCTTCTTCGTTCCCCGTGGGAAAAGTCGACCGTGCTTCTTGATAAGCTCAAGGGTCACCTTCTTCTTGCTTTGCTTCGTGGCGCTGTTCAAGACCTTGAGAGCGTCGGCCCACACTGGCGCATGGACGGCCGCTTCTGACCACTCCATCAGGAGCTTCGCCGAGACCTTCTTATCGGGACCTGTAGACAGGTCGACCAGCCGCTTGGCAGCATCGGAGCCGGCAAACCTGCGGAGCAGAACCTCCGGGTCGACGAACTGGTCCCCCCTCGCTAACGCTGCCTGGGCTGTCACATATAGGTCGGCAGGAGTGACGATCTGATCGGCCACCGCCGACACAGCCACCCGCCGGATGGACTGGAGGTCTGGCCCCTTGGCCTTCACCCCAAGCACATCCCTGGCTGCCGCCTCAACACCCTTCTTCTTGAGATAGGCCAGCGGCGAGGAGAGAGTGTCCGCGACAGAGAGCGCCGCCTGCGCTTGCTTGCTCCCAGCGATAGCCTTTCCTGCCTTCGTGCTCTTGGCAGCAGCCCCAAGTGCAGCAGCGCCTCCCCGCACCGGCTTCGCCAACGTCGATGCCCACTGGAGCGGCGTGGGGATCAACGCCCCCTCAGCTATCATCCCCAACCACATGGCCGGGTGCATCCCCAGGATATGTGGCACCTCAAGGTCCTCGAGAGACTTCTTGTACTGAGGCAGAGACAGGAACTCGTCGCCCATGAACCGGCCGGCGTTCGCCGCATTGGCGACATCGACCATGAAGCCCATGTCCGTCGTTGCCCGCTCACCCTGTGTACGATTGATACCCTGGAAGGGGCGAGGGAGAAGCATTGGGGGGCCCGGCTTTCCCCGGCCACCTCCCTTTATGAGCATCCCCTGGCTCTTGTATTCATCCGTGAGGAGCTGCTGCTCAACCCTGTACGCGAACGCATCCGGGTTCTCTGGGTTCCCCTCAGCGTCCATCTCGTAGAAGAGGGCATCGTTCCCGAATATCGGCTCCATCACCCAAGGGGAGACAGCGCCCAGGAAGCGCATACCTGCGGCCAGGCCGCTCTCCTTAATCCCTGCCGGCGTCGCCGTGGTCAGGGCCGAAACCATCCAGTCACCAGCAGCCTCGGCGGCCGGGGGGGCCGTATCCGTGGCCACCTTCTTCCTGGCCCAGTCAGCGATGGCCATCTGGGGCCAAGCCGAGGGGGCCTCACCCTTCGCTTGCATCTGCCTGGCTGCCTCAGCCAACGGCTCAGTGCTCCCGAGCCTACGGGCGAAGTGCGGCTCAGTGAGAGTCTCAAAGATAGAAGCCTCGTCAAGCTGACCAGTCTCCAGATTACGGACCTTGTCCGTGCCCAGCTCCCACCGGCTCTCGCCGATCCCAAGCCTCGCCTCGCTTGGATGCCTGCCGGCCTCCGTAACGATCGCAGCCCTGCGCTCCACGTCAGCAACGGCCGCAGCCTGCTCTGCTTTTATCTGCTCGATTGTGGGGTCAGAATACTTGATCGCCGCCTGATTAATCCCCTCGAGCATCGCCGCGTGTACTGCTTCTTTGCGCGCCTTCTCGAGGTCTGCCGTCGAGATAGCAGGGTTCCGCCTGGGGGTGCCCTTCCTGACTGGGGCCGGGGCGCCCTCGACGACGCCTTTCCAGAGGTCCTCATCTGTACCGGCCACAGCTACACCTGCCCTGGCTTGTTGTCAGCCAGCCTCTGCTGCTCCCTGGTGTCCGCCATCCGTTCCGCCTGACGGAATGTAGCAGCGTAGATGGCCGGGATGCTCGTCGGCTCAATGCCTGCCTTCTCGATGGCCGCTGCCACAGCCTTCGCCGCCGCTGGGTTCCCACTGACCAGGGCGTCGGCACCCTGGCTAACAAACGCCTCGGCGCCCTTGGCTACCTTGATATCCCCGTCAAACGTGGCCGCCTGTTCAGCGCCGAGCATGGCGTAGTCGCGCATCGTCTTCGGGGCTGACCGTCCCTTTGCCCGCTTGGGGCTCAGGAGAGCCTGCGTGGGAGATACCGGATCCCCGTACCGCTCCCGCGTGAGCCCCTGCACCCTCTCGCGTGAGGTGTCCACCCCTGGCTGGCTGGCGGCCTGCTCGCGGTAACCCCGGCGCACGCCCACGAGAGACTCCCGCTCAGCCGTGACTCGCCCCCGACCCATGATGCGCTGCATAAGGACATCGTCCAAGAAGGCGTCCTGATCCACACCGCTTTCCGTAAGAACCTTAGCCTCAGCAGCGTCAATGACGCCATCGTCGCCGTAAGCCTGCGCGAGCATCTTGAACTCAGGGGTCTCGTACTTGGCCAGACGCGCTGCCTCGCCTGGCGCCAATGTCTCCGTACTGCTCGAGCTGTAGCGCCCCGGCGCTTGGCGGAATGCTGGGCCAGCGATAACTTCCCCCGCTGAACCGACCGCCCCCTTCGCTGCACCCAGCCCATAGTCCTCTTTTATCTGCGTCCGCACACCCTCCCTCGAATCAGAGGTTCGGAACGGTGCCGTCTCGTCGTCGTAAAGGGTGTCCCACTGGGCCGTGACCAGCGCCCCAGCATCAGCATTATCGCCTACTCCTCCCACGGCGATGCCTAACTGGTGACCGGCGTAGTCTATCGACGCAGCCCTCTGCACCGCAGTCATCTCAGGGTCACCGATAATGAGATCATGCAGCGTGCCTTGCTGCGCCTGGATATATGCCAGACGAACGTTTCCACCAGGGGAGATAGGGGCGCCATGTCTGCTCTTCACATCATCCATAAGCCCGCGCACCATCTCCACGACTGCGGTTGGAGGTCTGGTCTCGGCCACGAGCGCGGCCGTCACATTCCTGATCGCCGCCTGGCCGCTCAAGAGAGCGCCCGACGCTGCGGGCAGCGGGAACGACTCCGTCCCGGCACTTGTTGAGGTCCGAACAGTCCTCCCCTGTCGAGACTTGCCCTCAGCTGTCCGCCCCTTGGCGAGCATCTTGTCGTACTCTTCCACCTGCTGGTCGTAGTGCTTGATCATCCCGATCAACAGCTTGCGCTCAGCGGCAGCGGCGGCCACCTCGTTGGTGACCTGCGCCCTCACTTCCGCTTGCGCTTGGCTGAGCATTTCAGCGCGCCCGACCAAGTATGTGGCCCAGTAGCCTCGTCCAACGGTCGGCATATCAGTAGTCCTCGGAGTAGACGTCGGCATATTTAGTGTACCTGCGAACCAGCAGCACCTGTTCGTCGGTCATGTCGGTCATGCTGGCTGCGGGGTAGCCCTGAGCGATGAGAGACTCGCGAGCGGCGGCGGGGGTTCGTAAGGCGCGCATCCTGGCGGACACAGCGGCGCGCTCGGCTATGTCGCGGGAAGCTATGTCGCGCCGCTCGACGGCGGCGGCTGCGTCGCCGGGGTCCGCACCGTAGAGATCCGCTGTCCGCTCTCCCGCCATCCCGACGACCCTCTTGTCTGTGCCGGGGGGTAGGGTACTGTCTGGCAGATCGTCTATGTTTGTGGGGCCCTGGAAGGACCCCAGAGCGTCGATCTCCTCTTCGTCGCTGAGCACGGCGCGGTCGAGAGCGTTCGCTGCTCGCCTGTCCTGCCAAGTGTCCGGCTCTACTCCCGTGGCCAGGCCCTCCTTTTGGCGCTGCAAGTCCCCCGCAGCCATTGTGGACCCTACCATCATCCCAGCATCCACCACCCCGTCAAACATGCTCCCACGGAACCGGGTGTTCCTGTTCTCTTCGGCCTGCATCAAGCCACCGCGCATCCTGTCGGCCTTATCCTGGCGCGCAAGGATCATTTGAGACTCTGCCTGCCCTTGCGCCTGGGCCGCCTTCCGCAGTGACGCAGACCCTTCCCTTCGCCGCATTATGCCCTCGCGGGCCTGGGCGCCTGTTGCCATATCGGAGCCCTGAGCCCGCGCCCTGGCGTCGATAGCAGCAGCGGCGTTGTCCGCCATGACGGGGTCGATGAACGCCTGCCGCAGCATCGCCTCTTCTTTTGGTCGAAGAGTCTCCATCTCGAGCTGACGCATCCTGCGCCTGTAGTCGAGCTCTGTCTCGCCAGGGCGGGCCAACAGGCCACCAGCCACTCCACCAATAACGCCGCCAGCCACAGCCCCCCAAGGGCCAGCCACAGAGGCGCCGGCAGTGGCTCCCGACAGAGCACCTGTTCCTGCCCCTTGCGATATTCTCTTAGTATATTCGCCCACTTAGACCATCCATGCTTCTGCGACGACGTTCCAGCGCCATATTCGCAGCTTTGGTAGAGACCCCGTGCCAGCTAGCCCGACCGTGTATGTGCCGGGTGCCGCATTAGTAAACAGCTTGAACCC
>TARA_R110000765_G_scaffold267255_4_pt1 | contig 14151 bp, 8 predicted proteins | sample TARA_R110000765 | Tara Oceans TARA_R110000765 (sample SAMEA4398168) | marine metagenome | biome: Polar Biome; feature: [MES] marine water layer (ENVO:01000295) within the mesopelagic zone...; material: water (ENVO:00002006), including particulate matter (ENVO:01000060) such as...... | reverse complement strand
TTCTTTATCAAGACTCCTTGAACAAATCCATTAAAGAAAACTTCCCAGAGCAAGAAGAAAACTTCTTCGACGTAATATTGGCCAACCCACCTTTTAAAGGTGCGATTGACGAAACCAATACCAACCCCAAAGTACTCGACATGGTGAAAACCAAAAAGACCGAGTTATTGTTTGTTGCCTCCATACTTAGGCAACTTAAACTCGGTGGTCGTGCAGCAGTGGTTGTGCCAGACGGCGTGTTATTTGGCTCATCAAAAGCGCACCAACAGTTACGTCAAGAATTAATAGACAATAACCAACTTGAAGGCATCGTCAGCCTTCCCAGCGGTGTGTTCAAACCCTATGCTGGTGTAAGCACTGCCATTTTGTTTTTCACCAAAGGCGGCTGTACTGAGAGAGTATGGTTTTATGACCTACAAGCCGACGGCTATTCACTCGACGACAAACGCGCCGAGTTAAAAGGTGCCGATGGGAACGACTTACCCGATGCCAAAGCAAAATGGAAACAATACCGCCAATTAGTCATGAGCAATGCACCAGCAACAGAGATTGAAAAAGCATTTGGTGATAAAACCCAAAAAGCCTTTGTGGTGGATGCCAAAGATATCCAAGCCAACAAATATGACCTTTCTATCAATCGCTACAAAGAAGTGGTTTACGAGGTAGAAAAGTACCAAGATCCGAAGGTGATTTTGAATAAATTAAAAACACTTGAAAGCGAAATTATGGCTGACCTAGATGAGTTGGAGGGAATGCTGTGAGTTGGCCTTTAGTAGAACTTGGTTCTGTTATTCAATTTATAAGAGGAATCACCTTCAAACCTGAAGAACTTGTTGAGCCATTTGCAGATGATTCCATAGTTGTAATGCGCACAAAAAACGTTCAAATTATTGGTTTAAATATTACTGATCTGATAGCTGTTCCAAAAAGAGTGATGAGGCGAGAGGAACAGAAGCTAAGAGAAGGTGATTTATTAGTCTCTTCTGCCAACAGCTGGGAGTTGGTGGGTAAAGCAAGTTATGTAGATGTCTTAGACTTCGAAGCTACGGCTGGCGGCTTTATATCAATCGTTCGAGCTAAACCTTTAAAAATGGATGCTAGATACTTGTATCACTGGATCATGGCACCTAAAAATCAGCACTCAATAAGACATTGTGGCCGTCAAACAACGAATATTTCAAATTTAGATGTTGGGAGGTTCAAAGAACTCGAAATCCCTCTCCCTCCATTAACCGAACAAAAACGCATCGCCGCAATACTCGACAAAGCCGACGCCATCCGACGCAAACGCCAGCAAGCCATCCAACTCGCCGACGACTTCCTCCGCGCCGTCTTCCTCGATATGTTTGGTGATCCGGTGACAAATCCGAAGGGTTTTAAAAAAGTTCAAATTACTCAGTTGGCTGAAGTAATAACAGGATATGCGTTTAAAAGTGCAGAGTATATTCCAGATAGTGATAGCTCGGTAAGGCTTTGCAGAGGGGCGAATACTCTCACTGGTTATTTTGAATGGAAAGACACAGCCTATTGGGAGACTAGTAAATTAAAGGGAATAGAGAATTATAAGATAAATGCTGGCGATGTAATTCTAGCAATGGATCGACCCTGGATTTCAAGCGGACTTAAAGTTTGTATATTCCCCAAAAACGAACGAGATACTTATTTGGTTCAACGAGTTGCACGTATTAGACCTAAGCAGACGATTTACACAGATTACCTTCATGCCTGTATTTTATCTAAAGCATTTGAGAAACATTGCTGCCCGACGGAAACTACAGTGCCACATATATCGCCTGTAGAATTAAAAAACTTTGAAGTACTCTTACCAAAAGAATCACTAATTGAGAAGTACCATGACGTTGTTTCTAAACTAAGAATGTCATTATCAAATATGGAAGCTGCACTAGTTGAATCAACAAAATCTTTTAACTCATTGAGCCAAAAAGCCTTCGCTGGCGAATTATAACAATAATAACAAGGACGTTTAGATGAACATTAGTGGATTTTCTTTAAATGATGTTTTGTGGCGTAGCTTAAGAATTTGTCAGCAAGGCAGTATTCAAACTGCGCTTAGTTATTTGCGAAAGCCACTTGCTGAAGATCCCAAATCCTGCCTGATTAGCTTGCCAACTGGAGCCGGTAAGTCAGGTGTTATTAGTGTAATTAGTCACAAGGCTACTCAAGATAAAACTCTGGTTCTTTGCCACCGAAGGGCAGTTTGTGACCAACTTTATTCCGAGTTAAGCGGTAAATTCTTCAAAGAACGAGCTGAAGGTGAAGCAATTCATTTAAAGCATGTTTTTAAAAATGTTGATGACACTACCTCAAATGGGATCTATGTTTCCACATTTCAGAAACTGCAAAGTTTTACTTCTGCGCAGTTAGAGGAACTGAAGCAGAATATTGATCTAATTATTATTGATGAAGGGCATGCTGAACCGTCGCCTGTATGGAGTACCTTGGTAAGAGGAATGGGTGCCCATAAGATAGTCATTACCGCTACGCCCTATCGCAACGATCTGTTTCAATTTGATGTCACTGCTGATGCCAGTTTCATCTATACCTTTGAAAAAGCACTTGCAGATGGTGTACTAAAAGAGCCAGTATTTGAAACTATGGATCCGTTGAATTTAAGTGCAGCCATTCGCACTTTTATTGGTGACCATCCGGGCACAAAATGTATCATTAAATGCAATAAATTTAGCGATGTAAAAAAATACTATAACCAGTTGAATGATGATTTTAACCTGCTTGCGATACATGAACAATATTCCGGTGACCAACGAGAGAATGTTAAGTCCAATGTACCTGCAAATCTAAAAAACTCGGCATATGAAGTCATTATTCATCAACGTAAACTTGATGAAGGGGTTGATATCCCCCAAGCCAAACTACTGGTGTTAACGTATGCAGTTAATAGTGGCAGAGAACTTGTCCAAACCATTGGCCGTGTAGTTCGTTTATTCGGAGATATAGAACCTAAGGTTTTAGAGTTTAGTCAAAATTATAACGAACAAATGTGGTTGAATTACAGAACGTTTGATAGCTCATTGAATAGACCTGGTGCGATACATAAGTTTATTGCTTCGTTAGATATAAATAAGCTGATTGAGGTTTATTTAGAGGCTTTCCCTGACGCTAGTTATTATGGTAACCGCTTTCTCAGTAAATTTGATCTTAATGCTTTTAATCCTGCTCAGTCTCTAAATATCCCAACTGCGTCCATATGTTTTTTGAATCAATCGGTCGGTTTCAACTTACAACTTATGTCAGACAACTTGTATTGGCAATGTAACAATGCTGGAGAGCTTGCAAAGCAGTTTGATACACAATGGAATATCAAAGTTATTGTATCTATTGCATTCAATAAATCTAAATTTTTGATCGACCAGTTTTTCTTTGAACCATCTTTAGAAATCACGCTATTTAAAGAGCTGTCAGGTAATCTTGTTGCAATATACGATAGCCGTGGACGCAGGTTTACAGGCGATAAAGATTTAAAGCTCGGTTCTGCTATTACCCAAGATAAGTTACTGAATGTGATGACGCTAGGGGCATCAGCAAAGACTAAAGAAGCCAGTAGTAAATCAGTTAGCACTGCTAGAAAACGCCCTGAAAGTATTGCAGTTAAGGGAACAAATCTTGAAGAAATAGCTGATTTACAAAGTAATGCTTCATACCGGCTTGCAACTATGAGGTGCGATACATTCGACCTACTACAACAAAAATCAGGTAGTTATTACGTGGGTGTAGATTCAGGCCGTATTTCTGACCAAAAGGAGAGTTCATTTGATCTGTGTGGATTAAATGATTGGTTAGAAGAGATTGAAGCTATTATTTCATCAAACCGCCCCATAACTAGCGCTCTAATGCATTCATATGCTAAACCAATTGATGTAGATGTTAACTTAAATATTGAGAGCATAATCTTTGATTTAAGTGAGTATGATCACCCAATAAGTGTTTTAGTAAATGGTGAGCAATTTGTACTTGAAAATGAGTTTTTATATAGAGAATATGATAATGGATTTTTATTAAACTCTGGAATAGCAGACAGTGTTATTACTGCTAGTCAACAAGATGAAGAGCCATATTTAGTTTTGTCGTCGGCGCAGCAAATATTATATTCATTAGAAAACGGTGTGGAACCTTCCTTAGATATAATTGACCTGTTGTCTGAACATTTACATAAAGCTCTATTGGAAAGTGGAGTCGGATATGCAGAGAATAAATTTTATGAACTTAAGCTACCAGTAGAAAATGGATTTGATATTGCCAATTCACAGCTAGCTAAGGTAGTTATTGGGTTAGATTCCCTACTTAATGGAAACCTTGATGAAAAAGGTTACCAACATGCTGTTTATCAAGTTGTTAACCAAGGTTTTAGTGTTGATTCAGTTTTTTACCAATTAGATCAAATTAAAGCAAATTCATTACCCAATCCTACAAGAAGTGATCTAGGACCATTCAATCAATACATACCAGCAGCCGATTTAGTACTGAATACTGACATGGGAACTGAGCCTGCTGATTTTATTCTTTCGTCTCCAGATAAACTTGTTTACGTACATATCAAGTGTGGTTCATCAGGAAACCCTCAATCGTCAGCAGGGGCCTTAGCTGAGGTTGGTTCTCAAGCTATCAAAAATATAGAAATGTTGATAAGTGCTGATGAAAACCTCAAAGCTGGTAATTGGAATAGTTTAAGCAATCCTTGGCCTTCAGGTAATGCAGTACAACAGATGGATGAAAGAATCCGAATGTTTGAAGGGCAGTCTTATACAGCGGCAGATAATAACGAAAGAGAAACTAAATTGGCTGAATTATGGGATGTGATTTCGCGAAGAAGACGCTCCAGTCGTGTCACTAAAGAGGTTTGGATTGTAGCTGCGAATAGTTTTTCAGCTAATCATTTTCAAGATCAGTTATTACGAGGAAACAATGCACGAAGCGAATCGTTACAGGCTTATCAGTTAATACAGAGCTGGATGTCTACAGCACATAGTAATGACGTTGGTTTAAAAATATTTGTGTCACCTTAAAAATAATTCTAAGCCAAGCAGATGATGAATGGAGTGAGTATTAACTATGCCTAAAGACAACACTCAATACTTATTTAATGTCGAGACATGCGGAGACTACACTTGTCAAACTGGCCACTACAACATGATGATTTGTAGCGAAGCTGCCCCAGCTGAGTTAGTAGCGGTTGAAGAAGATTAAGCAAAATTAAGGACAGATTTATTTTTATGAGAATTTTAATAAGGCATAACAGCGACGACATAGTTGAATTTAATCAGTTTAAAGTTCACGGCCGGGAAGCTGCGGGCGGATACGGATTTACATTTTTGCTTAAAGGAAACCGCCGAGGGTGTGAAAATCCAATGGTTATTTTCGACATCAGGTTATCACTCGCGCTTTCTGCTCCTGTGAAACCAGTTTTAACCTCGATACCGTCATCCATCCAGATAATTCAATGCACTCAATATCCGAACACTAACGAGCAACTTTCCTTTGAGGTTGTATTGACAAAAGAGCAGGTTAACGCCCTTGAAGAATACCGCCAGGATAAAGATTTAAAACTGAACCTTGGCTTGAGGGCATTGACGTCAACTAATGGCACTCTTGCATCTAATTTTGACTGTGCAGATTTTGTTGTTCCAAGAGAACACTGGCTAAAAGCTCTAAATGATGCTGGCTTTAGGCAAACTATCCTTTTCGAAATACCCTTGCCGTCTACGACCAATGAATTGAACAATTTCTACGATAAAGCACAAGGATTTATCGAGTCTGGGCACTACAAGGAAGCAGTAATACAGTGTCGTCATATTATAGAACAAATAGAATCGTTACGTGAAGACAAGAAACAATCAGGTGCCGCTAACACCAAGGCACATAGCAGCGACCGTAAAAACATGAGCGCAATTGAGCGCCTACTGAGCCTTAGAGAGCAACTAAAAAACATCTGTCAGCTATGCGCTCACGGCAGCGAAACCTTTACGCGCTCACAGGCCAAAGCTGTTTTAGGCATGACGATGACCTTGGTTGCTGAGCCGACGGTTGGAGTTACTTGTTCAACGAAGCAAGAACTCAATACAAATAATTTACAGGGAATCGTAGAATGAGAGTAACAAAATTATCCTTAACTAATTTCAAGTCATTTAAAGAAACCCAAACCATTGAATTTGCTCCAGTGACTTTATTATTCGGCCCTAATAGTGTTGGTAAAAGTACAGTTTTACTTGCTTTGTTCTACCTTCAGCAAATTTTGGCCAAAGGACAGTGTGACCCCAAAAGGCTGGAACCTCTTGGAGATAAAGTCATTGGTGGTTTCAAAAGTTTGGTTAACGGCAGAGACATAAATAAGAGCATTAAGATAAATGTTGAATTTGAAAAAGGGAATGAGATTGGCAGTAGCTATGTCTATTTAGGTGACTACATAGAAGACCAGCTCGATTTTACAATTGGTAGCCCTAGTATAGCGGCCAAAACTATAGCGTTGGAATTTCAAATATCATGGTCAAAAGCAGCAAATACTGCATATATTTCTAATTACTCCGTCTGGTTCGACAGTGTGCTGGCTGCGGTCTGTGAAAGTGATTCAAGTCGGATGCAACCCCAACTTACATTACTTAACTACCTGCATCCCTTATTGCTTCCTAATAATCAGGATGAGTGGCTTCAACTTTCCTTTGAAAATGGTCTTTTACATCCAGCTATAGTAAATGACGCCTTTGAAATGAATGATATTGATATTCCTTCGGATAGAGATATTGCAAATGGTGCTGAGGATGTATTAGAGCAGTATATTTATGATGATAATTATAATATTTCTGATGATTGTTTCGTCACAGCACTGCATGATTTATTAGCTAGTGGTGCTAATAGCTTGAAGACAGAAGTTGACGGAATATCTTTGATGCACTCATCAATAGGCATTGCTGGTATTGCGGGTGCCATACCCCAACTGGGAATCAAACTGTCAAGTTCGTTATCTTTAGATTCAGAAGTTCAGACTGATCTAATAAATGAGATCCTAAGCGATATCATTGTTGCACCATTAGATAATCTACTTACTCTATTGCAAGATAGTATATGTATAGGTCCTGTAAGAAAAATACCCGATCCAAATTATCAAGCAAACCCATACCCAACGCAGAATGACTGGTATGATGGCACCGCGGCTTGGGACATACTCGCCAGAGGCAATGATGCAATGCATCGTGATATTGATAGATGGATGTCGAATGAAGATAAGTTAGGTCTAGGTTACGGATTGGCGACTAGGGTGGACAAAGAGTTTACTGAACTCAAACGATCTAAAAATGGAATAAAGCACGCCGATGTAGAAACTAAATTAGAGAATATGATAAAGGGTCATTATTCCGAAAAATCTAAAACTGGTTATCCTCAATTTGATGAACAAAGAACCAAACACGGTTATTCAATTTTAGATATCACAAACTATATGAGTGTTCACCCCAGTGAAATTGGGGTTGGCGTATCACAGTTAATGCCATTAATCGTCGCGACATTTAAAATAAAAAGAGGGTTTATTGCTTGCGAACAGCCTGAATTACATGTTCATCCGCGTATACAAGTTGCTATTGGTGACATGCTCACTCAGGGAAATCGTTCTTCAAACTTTTTGATCGAGACGCATAGCGAACATTTAATTCTTCGCCTTTTAAAACGTATCAGGCAATCTTCAGATAATGAACTACCAGCGGATTTTATTCCTGTAAAAGATAGTGATATCTCTTTAGTGTATTTAGAGCCTTCAGAAAATGGCGTCGTTACTAAACGAATTCACATTGATGACGATGGCGAGTTTGTTGAAAAGTGGCCAAACGGATTCTTTATCGAACGCCGAGAGGAGTTTATGTAATGATAAATGAATACGCACTTCAACCATTAGTATTAAACAATTGGGCTTCAAACTCTAGGGATTATGCTGAATTTTTCCGAGAGTATGGGCTCGGTACTCCGAGAGTTATAAGTAGTTTTCCCAAAAAGAAAGCTGGGAAATTAAGAAGCTACTTTTTAAGAAATGGACCAACAAATGCTCAATCACTGCAAAGCATGCGTTACACCGAGATGGTTACAAAACTGATTGAATCCATTGTACTCAGAGACGTTCAAGAGTGCGGCGAGAACGAGTGGAACCAACAAGTTAAAGCAGAGCATGAACGTTTACCTTTTGGTGCTGTGTTATCTGAAGCACCAGAAGATATTAACTGCGGTATAACACCAATTGATATGCACCAATCAGACAGTATCTGGAATCAACCTAGACAAATAAGTATTGAAAGGACCCATGCTGGGGTTTCAAATGCGTATACAAATTTGTTAAGACTTTCATCCCAACAGATAATAATCATTGATCCCTATGGATGGAATGATGCATCAATATTAATGCTTCAACATTTGATTCGAGTAGCCCATATCGGGAGACTAAATAGTCAGTTCCCAACAATAACATTGTTTTATAAGGAAAAAAGAGGAAGCAACAATACTGGGCAAGCAAGCCCCAGCGCACAAAACGTTAAGGCAAAAATAAAGGAAGGATTGGAATCTGAATTTAATAGCATCATGCTTAACGTATTTGAGTTACGTGACATAGAAAACAATGATGTCTTTCATAACAGGTGCATACTTTCAGAACTGGGTGGCATAGGCTTAGGGCATGGAATAAGTGTAACAGGTTCAAGCACCCATACAGATGAAGCAACCATTTTGGCGCCAGATATCTATGAAAAAAAATGGGGGCAATTTGTCGTGAACTTAAATTTCGAAATCGTCACAAAGTCGACTTGAATATGGATAATGGAATAGAAAACATCTGTATTATTGACAATATTAGTAAATCTGAATTTAAAATTCATAAACTTGACGTTTTGGCTTCATGGTCAAATCATAAAGACCTGTTGCTTACCTTGCTTGCAGCATGTGACGAATGTTTATTGGTCTCACCTTTTCTCACCAAAGATTTCAGTAGGCTTTTTGCTGATGTGTCACTTGCAAATAAGACAATTGAACTGATATCAACTTGTTCTGCGCGTGGGGATGACCAGTTTAGCAAACCCTTTTCATTGCGAAGTTTCGGCGAGGAAGTCAAAAAAGCTACAGGTAAATGGCCTTTAATTGGGCTGGATCAAAAGCTTCATTCAAAAATATACATTTTTCGAAAAAATGATGTCCCTTTTGCAGGCATAGTTACTTCCGCAAATTTAACTGAAAGTGGATTACGCATAAACCATGAAACAGGGGTATTGATTCAATCCGTTGACACCCTAATTAGCTTAGAAATTGCGAGCCGTGCCGGTTTAGATTATGTCAATTTGTCGGATTGGCAAATAGACAAACTATGTCAAACCGCTGAGATTGTTTCGAGCAACCAACCACCGGCTGGCAACAGAGAAATTGGCATAACATCAATACTCAATAATTATGCTACCCCTAGCGCTGGCAACCGGAATACTGAACTGCGGAATGGTGCAGAATATTACATTAAGGTATCAGGCGTGAGAGATCATCCGATATTGCCCGAAAACCGCGAACCTCGAGATGAAGCGCATGGCAGGTTAACGTTTGCAAAAGCGCCAAAAAGTATATCACTAGGCGATTGTTTACTTGAAGTCGCCGTTGGTGGTGCTTGCTTTCTCAGCTATTACGCCTGTGCAAGCGCCGTGTGGGAATTCAATGATGAAGAGAAGCAAGGTAATTCAGACCACCAGAGGTGGCCATATTATGTTTATGCAAATAACTTGTCGCTAAACTATGGCTCAAAATGGTTCGAAGAACCGCTAATGTATGATTCGATAGTATCAGACTTCAAGAAAGTTCATCCTTCAATTTCAGTAACGGCAGCTGGCAAAGATCACTTCAAAGGAGCAATTCAAATGGGGCACTCGTATATTAAAGTGACGAATGAATTCGGAGAATATGTTCGAACGATAATTGATGGTAAATAGTAGGCTCAATTATTCGAATCAGGGTATAAAATTAGTAAACCTTTACTACTTCCCAACATCCCAGCAATTAAGAAAATCCGCTAACACATCCCCATGAAAAGCGGATGGTTTGCAGAAGCACCCAAGTCTTTTACCAGCTAGTTTGTATACTTCAGCCTGTTCAAACATAGAATCGAGATTACCCCAATAAGAGTCGCGCCCTTAGATATTATGTTGTATTAAACCTTTAAATATGACAGTAAAAATATTTATTAAATGATAAATTTAATTATATCTCAATTGATTGCGTGTTTTAAAAACCCTGTAAAATCAATATCTTAATTTTTGGCATGTATTTCGCTATTTCTAATTGTGATGAAATTTTGAGAACTGAAATGCCGTATAGAATAAATGATTTATTTATTGAACAGAGTACACTCATTTCAACTGTGGATGGTGGCTACTTAGTCTTTTCAAAGGGTAAATTTGACCATTGGTGCATTTATTACGTAAAGAATAAAACAGCCCATGCAATAAAAGACGTTGATGTCTTCCATAAGATATCGTGTATTGGAAAAACTAAGCTTAAGTATATATTTTACAAGCACTTTTGTCGTATATTTGAACTGACTAATAGCATCATTGATAAAAAGGTAATTCAACTTATACACGATATTTCTATCGAATACCCTAATGCAAGTGAAGCTAAGTATATTTTCTTGTTTCTTTATGCGGGGATGGTAGCAGAAGAGAATAAGCGCAATGCCATCATAAAAAAGTACATGAAACGTTTAGGTGTTCACCAAGTGATTATTGAGAATATGAGGCCCGAAGTTGCTGCTAATTATTCTAAAGGTAAATCTTGGAGAGGTATTTTTATCGAATGTGAAGTAAGAGGCTTTGCACCTAATTGTTTACATAGAGTTGCTTAACAAAGGAAGTAGTAGATACATGGAAATTAATAATCCCGAATTTTTTCTTACCCGTTTTTTAAACGACAGAGGCTTAGACAAACCCTCAGCTCGCCCTCTTTTTTCTTATCATTTGACGTTTGATGAGTTTACAGAGCTTAAAGATATTGTAAGAAAATACAGACCTAAGTCTAAGTCATCCCTGGTGAATAAAAGCGCCAGGTCTTGGTCTGCGTGTTTTGTGCTTTGGGCATCAGAGTGGTATCGATGTAAATATCAAGCCAAAAAATAGGGGGGATGTTCAAATAAAGCTCCTTGGGGATAGTTCACCTAATAATCCAAGTTAAGGTTTAGTTTAAGTAAGATGACATGCAATAGGGATTACAATGATTAGAAGTATCGAAGTCACAGGTATATCAGGTCTACAATTATGGGAACGCGAATTTTTAGGTGTTTCGTCACGGAAGCAACTTCAAGGTAAACCTATTTGGTCCTACAAAGTTACGGATGATGAGCTTAGTTCTTTAAAGTCTAAACTTAAAAGTATGTTGGCTGCTAAAGACCCAAATGTGATTATCAATGCATCAATTATTTTTGATAAATTATTTGTTTTATATGCTGCAACTTGGTTGCAACGTAATTATGGCGGCGGAAGAGAAAAGTGGCAGCCTCTTTTTGATAGTCTTGGTATCAGAGATTATCGCCCATATTACCAATCTTCTATTCGAAGTGCGGTGGAAAGAGGTTTAAATTCTTGGAAACAATCTATTTTTGATAGTAATAGAGATGAATACTTCGCTACATTATTTTGTCAAGGAGGATTCCCAAGAGCAATATTAACTGGAGACAATGAAACTCATTTAAGACAGTATCTTATCAATCTAATTGAAGAATATAGCCGTTTTCACCTAAGCAAATCATCATACGAACTAGCCAAAGAGTTTTTGCCTAATTTGCCGAAAAGTTTACAACAAAACTCTTTGGCAAAACTAGCTGCTTCCCTTTTAGATGATCTTATTTTATTGAGGGATGAATATCACCTTTATGCAGTAAAAGATCCTGTTTTAGAGTTGGAAGCTAAGAATTCTAATTGGAAGAAAGATTTAAAGTTTCTTTTAGATGATGATGAAGCTACGGAGTTAATGCGAGTTCTACTTAGAAGAGCTGCTAGCATTGTAAAAAGAGAAAAACATCCAATTAGAATTACACGTTTCTTACGCGAAGGGCAAGAGGGATGGCATTTAGAGGCGCTGGTTTATTTAAATGCAACGATAAACCCTGATGATCTTAATGAGCAATTAGGAAATGTTGAACTACCAAAGTTTTTTGATTTATATTCAATAAGCGCAACTCACGAAAGAAAATTGTCAGCCTCTTTCAATTTAAAATCTGATGGAGCAGAACGCTGGCAAGTATCTCGTAAAACTGTCAATTACTTTGGAGAGCCAGCACAAAATGAACTTAGCTTTGAGTTATGGAGTGAAGATAAAAAGCTAACGTCAAACATCTACTACCGCGGAGAGGCATTATCAAATGAAATGCCGTGGATTTTTGCATCAGCTTCAAAAGGCTTGATGTTCGTTGGGCAAGGTTCTGTAAAAAGCCATAGTGAAAAAGTATACATAGTTTCTACAGCAGAGCCTGTACCTTCAAATGCATTATCGACAGTCGAGCATGTTGGTACTATTGCTGGAGCTGAACAAGCTGTTTATGAAGTATATGGAAGTGCCAAAGTATCAACTATTCATGGTTCATTCAAAGTTATCACTGATTGCGTTAGTACTAATGTGGTTTTATGTCAGGTAAAAGGTGCTTTAGAGCCATTAGCTGTCGATGACAAAGTTTATAAAGGGCTACCAATACTTTTTTCCAATCTAGACGGTAATATTACTGAGATCCCTGTAGAAGAGTTGTTTTGGAAAAGCAAAGAGCAAGATAAAGTTAGCGCATGGCAGGCTGATAATGTGTTTGGTCGAGGTAATGTTATCTGGAGTAAAGATGGTGACATACTTTGGCAGTCAAACTTGAATGTAATTCCAGAAAAATCTAATTTTACTCATAACCTAAATGGTGCTGGTAGACTTGAAGTTAATGTAATTAATTTTAAAAATGATGGTGTCGCTTTATGCCAATCTCAGGAACGTTGGCTAAGGAGTGTTGAGCCAGCTACTTTTGGGCAAAGGCTGGATATACAGTTGCCTAATGGTATTGCCGCTTCTATCAGTGCTGACTTGCGTTGGCCAAATTCGGGGGCATTATCTTTTGAAATACCTACTGGACAAAATGGACTTTGTTTAATTTCACCTTCAGGCCGTCCCTTTGCAAAATATCAACGAATATGTATTGATGATCTATATCGTTGCTCGCTAAAGGTTGTATGTGATAACCAGAGTGCTATATGGGGCTTTAAGGTTAATGCTGTTTTAATGAAGGTGAATAAGGGTGAACAACGTGATGAAATTAAAGTCTCATTAAATGAACATTTACGTTTTGGAGATATTGAGATATCACCCGTAATGCTAATTGATTGTCAGGTGCTTATTAAGTTAGCAAATACGCTATATTCTCAATCTGATAATACTTGGGACTTCGTTAGTTTTCGTGTGGAAAATAAAGATTTAGGATACCGCTGTGATTTAGCACAAGTGTATCCGGACAGACATTTAGCTATACCTGTTGCTAATGAAAAAAGAGTAAAGGAAAAATTCTTTATTAGTAATATTAAAGTACATCAACATCCAGAATCTATGGGCTTAAAACTTCGTCCAATGTGGAAGTTGAATGAATGTGAAATTGATATGGTGGTTGAGTATGATGAAGATCATAAGAAAACTTTCAATGTACCTAGTGATTTGGAGGTCGGTCCTTGGCTTGTTTTTGCAGATCCTGAACATAAAGTTCAACCTACTGTAGTTACAATTTGGGGTGAAGATGTCAGCTTTGATGAAACGTTAACTTGTGCAATCAAAAGTAATAATTTGGGATGGTTTCATGATGTTTTAAAACTGATGGAACAAGACCCTACTCATAAAGCCTGGGATGAAATAGAAATATTTATTGATTCTTTAACTCTTGTTAGAGCAAGCACATTTAATGTATTCATTCATATGGTGAATTACCCCAAGCTTTTTGCATTGTTACTATTTAGAAAGTCAGAACAAGAATGGTTTGAAGATGTTTGGAAACTGCAAAATCAGCTTCCATTTAGTTGGTTTTGTCTAGATTTAGAACATTGGTCCTCAGCTATGGATAGCCTTATAGCCAGAATAGACCGTGACGTTTCTTCT
>TARA_R110000765_G_scaffold68108_3_pt1 | contig 14153 bp, 15 predicted proteins | sample TARA_R110000765 | Tara Oceans TARA_R110000765 (sample SAMEA4398168) | marine metagenome | biome: Polar Biome; feature: [MES] marine water layer (ENVO:01000295) within the mesopelagic zone...; material: water (ENVO:00002006), including particulate matter (ENVO:01000060) such as...... | reverse complement strand
TTCAATTTACTAAAATTGAGAATCGTCTTTGAACCTTTTGGTCTTCCCACGTTTGGCATGTCTTTCTTCTTATTTATATTACTCGCCTTATCTTTAACTATCTTTTTTCTATCAATGCCTTTATCTACGTCCTCTGATTGTCATTTTTTATCTGGTAATCTTGGAAAAACTTTTTTAATCGTTGCAAGTCTTTTGTCTTCTTCTTTATTTTGCGGATCCATTGATAAAGCTTCACTTTCTAAAACGACTTTTATTGTTTTCATTTCTAAACTTGTTAATTTAGAAAATGGCAATTTCCATCTTTCATTTTTTTCTAATTTTTTCGCTGTCTTATCAAACTCGATCAATTCCTCTTCACTATACATACCGCCCTCGCGACTTGCTGGGTCGAAATCTTGATAACTTTTCAATGAGTTCTGTATGCTAGACCATATACTTTTTGGATATTTTTTATAATTCACCCCTTTCCCTAAAACCACTTCTTTTTTCGCTTTCTTTTGCTTTTTAGGTTCTTCTTCCTTCTTTGGCTTCGGTGGAGGTTTGCCAACCTTAATCCCCTTCGATTGTTTGGATGGTTTCGGCGGTGCTGGTATAGCTACTTTTAAAAATGCTTCTTGTCCCTTCTTCTTCTGTTTTGCTTGCTGTCTCTTTTTCTTGTCCTCCTCGCTTACGGGTTTTTTTTTTGTAATTTCTTTTGCTTTTTCAAGTGTTACATTTGGTTTTCTTTCGCTTTTATATCTCCTCTGGATCGATTGTCTGACGTGATTCACCATATATCCCTTATCATCTAATAATTTGAATATATCACTCCTCGTAGCTCCTTTTGGAATATTGATCGACACAAGCACATTATGGGCTCTAATTAATTTTCTAATTTCTGGAGTTGTTAATTCTCCTTTTAAATCTCCGGTTTTGTAAGGCATCGTTTAAGTATATATTATATAATTAAAATATTTTCTAAAATATAATAAAAAAATGTTTATAATTGATAAATCTCATTCAAAAAAAGATATAATCGAATTATTAAAATGTTTAAATGTTGTAATTGATAAATCATTAAGTAAAGGTAAAATTGTAAATGATATAGATCTATATATCGATAAAGCTATTTACAATAATAAAATCAAAAATAAAACAGAATTGATTGAATATCTGCAGACAAAAACAACAAAGCAAAGACCAAATATTCAAGAAAAGAATGATATCATGTATAAATCAAAAAGAATTATTAAATATTGTAACTCATATTGTAATTTAAGTGATGTAACATATCTGACACATGAGGAGGTTTATAATGATATAATTTCAATTAGTAAATGGGGAGATATTCCATCTGTTCGCCGAGCTTGTCGATTATATAATTCGACCCCATATCATATAAGTCACGTAAATCCTATTATTTCTGCGGAGGTGAAAGAAGAGATGGATAATAATAAAACATTAAAACAAACATTTATTACTACATTAAAAATTAAAAGGGGAACAAAAGATGATCCAATTCTTGTTTCATTTAATTAAATAAAAAGTGTCTGGGATAGAATTGAAAAAAAAAAGGACTAAACTAACTTATTGATTATATATGTTTAAAAATATCATTCTATCCCGGACACTTTTTTTGCGTATAATTCTAAATTAAAATATATCTATTAAGTATATATGAATAAACAAAAAGCAATCGATTTAAAATATGGATTTAAATCCGAAGAAGATATTCACGCATATCTAGAAACAATCTTTGGGACATTATTAAGATCAAAGAATAATCCAGAAATGGGTGAATATTATGAGTTCGATAAATATAATGACTCATTTTATATTGAGATGAAAACAAGAAGAATAAAGAAGAGGCAATATCCCACTTTATTTTTCGGAGAAAATAAATTAATTAAAGGTGATGAGATTTTGAAAAAAAATCCTAAATTAAGAATAATTTATTTATGGAGATGTAACGATGGGGTTGTTTGGTGGGAACATAGATCCTCTGTATTTGAAATCGCAAAGAGAGGAAGAACGGATCGAGGCTGCAATGAGATTGATGATTGTGTTGATATAGATCAAAAATATATTAAAACAATCGAAGAAATAAAATAAATTATTGATATAAATGGATAAAAAGATTAACAAAAAATATGTTGGGGCACTTAAAGGAAAAGAGAAAGAAGCCCAAATAAAATCAATCAAAGAGGGAACAATAAGACCGAAGACATCTCAACCTCAACGTCGCTCCACATGGACTGTTAAGTTTGATAAGAAATATGGGAAAGAAATAGACGCAATGAAAGGTGGAAGAAGTAAAAAGAATATTGCAAAAATCACCGGCATCCCATTCAAAGCAATTGATGAAGTTTATAAGAAAGGAGAGGGGGCTTATCGATCCTCTGGATCAAGACCAAATCAAACTCCGCAGAGCTGGGCGCAAGCCCGGGTTTATTCTTATGTTCTCGGAGGAGCTACAAGAAAAACTGATAAAAGTATAACTGAAAAATATAATGTTAAGTTTCCGAAATAATTAATTTAAGTTTATTTTTGATTTCTTGGATTTCTTCATGTTGTCTATCAATTTGTTTTTTAAGAAGAACAACATTTGCTTCGTGTCGATCGCTTAATTTTTTAAATGATTGAGAATGGACGATAAGTTCTTTACGCTTTTTTTCAGATATAGAAATCTCTTCTCGTAGATCTGGGATTAATTCGTCATCTCTTTTATTAAGCATTTTTTCGTATAATTCGATCTTATTTTTTAATTGATTATTTTCATCAAATAATTTCTTCTTGGTTGTTTTTTTAAATGCGGGACAATCATAGATGTTATCCATTTGTTTTCTATACTCTATTATAGCGACAATTCTTTATATCCCTTACGGTTTTTAAGTATATAATCGATTATTATACCCTTTATATGCTATTAATCTTAAATAATACCCTATTTACCACTTAAAGAGACATTAATTTTAAAATTATTACCCCTTTAAGTGCCTTTATGGGTATAATAACCATTTAAAGGGTATAATTAATGATTAATTCCATCGAATACTTCAAGATTAGTTAATATTTGCGTTAATTCCCCAAAATTAATTTCTATGTTATAAATATAATGGATAGAGAAAAGGGACTTAAAAACAAAATGATTAATATAAGTATAACAAATAAAATGTCGGATATTAATAATAACAAAATGATTAAATTAGTGAGTTTTCCATATGATTCGATCGGTGATCCATTCCAACAAACATGGAAACCCCAAGAGGTGTCGAAAGTTAAATTGGCTAAAGTATTCACTGAATCGAAAAAAACTCCGATGTGTTTTTTCGAAAATCTTATTACAGATGGAAAAATTAAACCATTCTATGATGTTGATGTATTTCTTCCAGATCTTGATGAAACAAGTGATAAAGCTCATATTGAATTATATATTGAATCAGTTCGATCACAAGCCGGGGATTTCTTAAAAAAATATTATCCAGACGGAGATATCGCAATCTCCTCATCACACGGAAACAAAAAAAAAGAATATCAAGAGAAAGGAGAAAAAAAGAGTTCTTCTGGATACGCCGTGTCATTTCATATGGTCGTGAATGAATACGAGACAACCGTCCAAGATCTAAAAAAGTTTAATAAAGATAATAAAATGTATGATTTCTCATTTGAAAATATTCCAACAGATCACAAAGAACAAGTTCAGAAGATTATCGATGTAAATGTTTATCGAAAAAATGGTTGTATGAGATTATTATATTCTCACAAACCAAATGATTCGAGGAAGAAAATCCCAGAAACACACAAAGAAGAAATTATGAAGCATCTATTCCAATCAACCGCATTTTCAAATAGTGATACAAAAAAACTACCCGATTCACCGCCAGCTTCTCCCCCACAATCACCCAAGAAAAAAGCCAAGAAAGAGGAGAAAGAACTTCCAGCATTTGAGCCAATCATTCAAGAGAAAAAATACGATCTTAATGAAATCAAAGATATTCTTAATTGCTGCAGAAATGAGGAATGTTATGAATATCAACAATGGCTCGAAATCGGAATGGCGATCCACAATATCACAAATGGTGATGATATTGGACTATCTCTTTTTAAAGATTTTTCAAAAGATTATGTGGGTTTTAAACATAAAAAGACTAAACGAATTATTAATGATAAATGGAAAAGCTTCAATTCTCATGAAGGAAATAAACTTGGGATGACATCTCTCCGAAAATTAAAAAAAAAATATATCAAAGAAGAAATTATTGAAACATCTCTCGAATCGATTTTTAAATATACGTGGGAGACCAACTATCAAAAACGACTTGATTTTTATGAAAAGAACAAACAAGAAGACGAAGAACCTCCAGATCGTGGGATGTTTGTCAAGGGTTCGATCAAATCAGTCCTTGAAAAAATGAATGATTCATTAATTTTTGTTAAAGAAACTGGTGAATATATTATTCTCGATAAAAAGATTATTGTTAAGACAGATACAAAATCCGGTGTTGTTTCTCAAAAACTGGATAAATGTTGGTATCTGAAAAATACAACCAAAGCCTCGGATCATTATAAAAAAGAATTATTCAATATTACTTATCAATCACAAGGAAAAACAAAAAATAAATTAATTAATCCATTCAAAGAATGGTGTGAATGGATTGACCGTCGTGAGGTTCGCGCGATTGACTTCGATCCAAGGGATAATTGTCCGGATGATATTTTTAATCTTTGGAATGGATTCCATATATCAAAAGATGATTGTCATTTCGCGAAAGAAGAAGACGCAAAACCAGTCCTAGATCACATTCTCAAATCTTGGTGCGACGGTGATAAAGATCATTATGAATATGTTCTTAATTATTTCGCACATGTCCTCCAGAAACCACATAAAAAAATGGGTGTTCTTCTTGCTCTACAATCGAAGGAAGGAGGGGGAAAAGGTTTTATTCTTGATAAGATGGCTGAAATCATCGGGGATTCTCATTATTGTCAAAATAGCAACGCCAAGTTTCTTTTTGGTGATTTCAACGGACAATTGGAAGGAAAAATCCTCGTCAATCTTGATGAGGCTTTCTGGGGTGGAGACAAACAACTCGAAGGAATCGTCAAGAATAAAATCACAGAACAACGCCAAACAATCAATAAGAAAAATAAAGAGAATTATATGATCTCTTGCTTTGCTAATTATATTATCACAACAAATAATGCTTGGTTCTGTGGCGCAAATGCAGACAGTCGCCGTATGTTCTGTTTAAAATTAAATAACTTTCTATCTGGAATCGTGGATACAGATGAAAAAGATAAATATATTAAATCAATTCTTGATTCACCATCTGAAGCTTTCGCGAAGATTTTATATAATCGAGATATTAGTGAGTTCAATCCGAGGAAGTTCAAAAAAACAGATCTGCTTCAAAATCAAGTCGAGAGAAACTGGAATAGTGTCCTCGCTTGGTGGAATGGTGTCATCAAAGATGGGGGTTTCACTTATAATAATGATTTTATCGAATGGGGAAAACTTCACGAGAACACATTTAATGAAGACAACGCCGGAAAATGTGGGATCCCAATCAAAGACAAACAAGGGAAAAAACATACAGCCTATCTCAAATCATGGATCCATTCAGTTTATATGTCAGTCAATAGTGACACTAGAAAGTTTCAAGATAATCGATTTTATGATGATATTCGAAATGATTGTATGGCTGATCTATATAACGAAAAAAAGATCCAAAAGAAAAAAGAAAGGAGGATTTATTTAATTCTTCCCTCATTAGAAGACGCACGTAAAAAATGGAATGTTCTCCAAGAGTTCGAGTATAAATATGAAGATGATGATGAGGATGAGTTCGTCTTTGATAGTGATGATTCAGATTCAGATGATGAATAAATTAATATTTTGATTTGACTTTTGATTTAACTTTTTTTTTATTATATCCCTCGAATATTTCATGGGGTTTTATTTTTTTATCTTTTTCCAAATTGGTTTTCATATCAATTTGAAAAATCTGTCCCTTTTTCATTGGCGCAACATGGGTGGTTTTAACTTTCTTTTTCTTCTTCATTTAATATAATTAATTATTTTATTTTTATAAAGAATAAAAAATAATATATCTTATAATAATATAAAATGAGTTTAATAATTACTTCGAATGTTGCTGAAAATGATCGTCCCGAACAGAGTGACGTTTTTAAACCTTACTCTTACCAGAACGCGTTATCGAATACTTTGAGAATACCCCCTAATTCTGAAATAGCTCTTCAATCTGCAAAAATTGTTAAAAATCATCTCATGGTTGTTGATCGCGCCAACTCTGGATATTGTCATTATTTCGGAGTTCCAGTCGGTGAAGGGGTGACTGAAATCGATTCAATTGAAAGTTCGACTTCAACACCCTTTTTTGGATTGGGTGGGGTTGGTGAGGCATTTGCCGAAGGGAGAAGGAATCAAGTCAATACAGAGGATTTTGCCGATGATCTTCAAGCATCTATCAAGGAAATAGCATTTCACCCAGCATTAATAGGACAAGTGCCATTAGTCCCAAAAGCGGCGGATGCCACGATTGATTGTGATCCTCTATTCGATACGGCTGGAAAGTTCTCTGGATATAAATGGGATTTCACTCAACAGACGGCAAACAGTAAATTAACGATTGATAATACAAAGTTTTCTAATATTTCTGCGTTCCCACAAGCCAGTTTTCCATTTTCGCAAGCCGGTGATCCCGGTATCATCGAATCAACTGATAAGAAGGGATTTCAAGTCAGATACGACCATAAGCCCATCGCACAGAATGCCGGAGAAGTTATTTTTGATTTCCGTGATGCGAACTTGGATCAAACAAAATCTCCTTTTGTATGTGGTTTATCTCGTATCAATACACTCAAGCAAACAAACGGGGGGGCGACGGTTACTCCCACCACGTATAATGTGAGACGAAGCGCCTACAACGGCAGCCATTTCCAACGAGCGGGAAACCTACAGTTTGCCGATGTATGTGTTGCTCGAGCGGGAAACCTTCTCTATGTTTATCAGTCGGGCGTCAATAGTAATGGAAATGATTCTTCTGGTGATTTATGTATGAACGAGGTCATTTATTATGGAGCGTGGAACGCCAATTTTCCCGCAGGGTCTCATTATAATATCAGAACCACCATGGCTAATGAAAAATATGTGAAAGTCAAGTTTGTATTGGAAAACGAGCATATCTCAATATTTTTGGGAACGGATGCTGATGCTTATAAATTACTTTGTGATTTTAACACGCTCCACGCCGCGGGTGCTGTCAAGAACCAGTGCTTGAATCCGACCAACTGTGCGAAGTGGGCGATGTATCCAGTAATGGCGGCGAGCGTTGGAACTGGGAAAATACTTAAGCTTGAATCAATTAAGGCATATGACAATTATCCAGATTTTGATGCGGGTGAATATCATAAATATCAATGGTGGGGAAAAATAGAAAACGAGGGACTCGAGCATTGGGCGACAAGTGTTGAAAAAAGATTTTGGAATGACAAGGGGAAGACCGTCGGCGGTGTGGGAAATGATGGTCTCCTTGATCCGAAAGGACTTGATAAAGAGGGAATGGAGGGATATAGAAATACTTTAATCCTTGCAAAATCTAATCAATATGGAGTAGATAGAACCGAAGATTGTAATTCTCAACAGACGCTAGGATTTATGGGGCGACCAGTATCCGTTCCAGAATCAACTTCAACTGAAGTCCTTGTGAATATTCAATCGGAGGTTGTTCCACAATTGACATCTGGTGCTTCACTATTTGTTCGATTAAATAATTTTACTCAAATGTCAATCAATGCTCGTCAAGGAACGGTGTCAAAAATTGTGGCTCATCTTCCTCGATTTGATAATAGTGGAAATGAAACTGGAGCTTTATATTTCGAACCCAATTCAAAAACATATATCGATTTAAATAATCCGGATGAATTGGTTATTAATTCATTTGATGTTGATATTGTCTATGATAATGAGACATTCTGCACGGCTTTAAATGGTAAAACCATCGTTTGTTTTCATATTCGTCGGAAAATGATAAGTTAAGTTACTTAAAAAAATATCTATCTATTATATATATATAATAATGAATCTAACAGATCAACAAATCGAAAAGATCCTTGAATCTTACAAAAACAAACGGAATAAAGAGAATACATATTATCATGAAGTATCAAAGAATAAAGAGGAGTTTAAGATTAAAAATCGAGCCAGAGCAAAAACACATTATGAAAATAATAAAGATAAGAAAAAGGAAAAATATAAAGATAATAAAGAATTAATATCGGCGAAAAACTTATATAAATATTATCTGAAGAGAGACAGAATTGAAGCATTTGAAGAGAGGCACCCACTCAAAATGGAACTTCTTCGATCAAATAATATAATAAAAGTGTCCGGGATAGAATGATATTTTTAAACATATATAATCAATAAGTTTGTTTAGTCCTTTTTTTTTTAGATTCTATCCCAGACACTTTTTAATTTTAGGTTTTTAATCTAGTTTTTTTTTATATCTCATAATATAAATATGAGTGAATATACAGATTTAACATTGTTAAATTGTAATAGGTCTGCCTCCGTAGAAGCAAGAACCGGTAACGACACAAATCCCGCAGTATTTACGAACCCTTTGCAACAGACAGTTAAGCTCGATGTGGGCGATCGAGTTTCAGTTGAGAGGGCATTTATAAATGAATTAGGGGCTGGAAATCCATCAACAATTGAGTTTTCTGGAAAATCAAAAGGATTTCAAACAATTCCTAATTATATCGAAGTTATAAAAAGTGATTTTTTTTATCAAAAAGCAACGACATTTAATGCTAATTATCGATTGGGAAATCATCGAACCGTTGATGCCACACTAAAAATTGACGAACAAGTGGATCTTCGTGATAATTTTGCCCCTATGATTTTTGGATATTATATCACAGCTAATGAATATCCAAATTATATTCAACAACCTCGCAATTTCACACAATCTGGAACGAGGGCAGTTCAACCCACGGCGCCCGACTTCTTCACAAATAAAGACCAAATATCGGAGGGAGCATGTAAATATACTGTGAATCCTCAAATGTATATGGAGAGTGACTGGGCTAAACGAAACAACGAATCCGGAGGCATAATTTATAAACAAAGGGTCGATTGTAAAAGATATACTATGTTTATTAAAGAGAACTTTTGCTTTTCTGCTGATATTTTAAACGACATACCAAAAAAACAATTTCCAACAACAGCAAATGGTGTATTTTCAACGTGTAAATATTTAAGATATCGAGAAAGACTGGATATTGAAATTAATAAAGGATTTAACACACCAGCAGCCGTCGCCGAACAGATCACAAGAAAATTAACTGAAACAAAAACACCAGAAGTTTTTGAAATATTAGATGGCGCCGGATTTAATCGACCAATCACAAAGAAGATCGAATCATCAACTTATAAGCCCATCGATTGTGCGACCTTTTGGAATTACAACGCCGCAAATTATACAGCTTATAAATTATATGGCGGAGGTGCCCCCACTCAAGCGGAGGTTGATTGGATTTCCCAGTTCGGATATATAGGAGTTAAACGCCCAGAAATATTTGAAGCGGGGCGGAAAATGGTTGATGAAATTGTCCCCATAACACTCTCAATTGGCGAAGCACCAAATGCGGCAACAAAGGTCACTAGGTTTTATGTAAATGCCGAATATGGATTTCAAATAGCCGAATACATAGATAATTTAAATATCCCCATAAGATATGCCCCAACCCAATTACAATTTGAAGCGGGGAATCCAGATCTAACATTAAATGTCAGATATACTGAATCAAACTTAAAACTTATTCGAGACTTTTTAGACTCCCAGACATACTATCCCGAAATATGGGACGACCTCCTTCAAACGGAAGACTATAAATTAAGTGAAATGCCAGACCATGGATTATATCCAGATATCACCAATTCTAGATTTTTCCATATGAATCGAATGGCAGCAAAAACAGATGTGGTTCCTCATTCAGAGACACTTGGAGAAGATACATTTAAAGAAGGTGTGGGTGGTGAAGATGTCAATAAATCATCATCAGCTGTGTTTTTTGAATATGATGAATCCACGCGTGACCTTTATATTGAACCGAAGGATTATCAGTTTCAAGGACTTCGGAAATTAATGTATGGATTCTGCGAGGTTATTCCCTTCGATAATTTCCTCTCCGATGGAACATCGGAGGTAATATATTTAATAGGATTAAGAGCCAGAACAAGAGGAGGATTATCAAAAGATCTTTTCACGCATCAACCTCTGGATGGCTTAAATAGAAGATTACTTAATGGGACAAGAATCGGTTTCGATAAACACGCCACAGCATATTCAACATGTATTATCACGCCACATTCTGGATACGCCAACTGTGGAATCCCGACGGTCTCTGAACACATCACAGTTGGTGGTGGAAGGGCTACCCAAAGATCGCCGCCCACTACAACTTATATGAATAATATGAATAACGCGAATGCTGGTGTAGATCTTGGAGCTTATCAAACGATGACATATGTTGGGGCAAATAATCCATTATTGCAATATGATACAACTCTAAATCGATTTGTATTTAAAAGATTACATACTGGCAATAATGTTGGAAATAAATATTATGCGGGATCTGATTCCACCTCAATCACAAATGAATCTTTAACTCCCCCACAATCAGTCGAACAAAGAATCATAGCGCCACCAGACAGAAATAACGATGCGGGTGAGACAGTTTATAAATTATGTCCCAGACCACCACAGTTTGGATATTCTCCCACCTTTAAACCCTATGCTTTCGCAAATCAAGCCTATCGCATCGTCACTTATCCTAAATCAGCCGACCAACTGGCTCAAGAAGATAGTGAGGATAATTTTGCAAAAACGGGAGATAATACAAATATCATCGAGGGATCTAATTTAAATATTGAACCATATGAAATATTTGACGCGCATGGTGGAATATATATCGATTATTGGGGATATGATAAAAAAGATACGGCAGCGGATAAATACGACCACTGGGCGAATAATATGTGGGATATTCTTGGTTTTGATTATGATGTCGTAGTCGCTCCACCATCAGCCCAAAATGTCCTCACGAAACGAGTCAATAATGATAATAATGATGCTTTATATCGTCCAACCACCAATGCCGAAGTTTCCTCAACAGATACTAAAACTTATGTTTGTAATCAATTCGGAGCCAATATGTTTTATACATCTCTCCCTTATCCAGAAAATATTCTCCAATATACAACAGACCAAGTGGGAGAAGAACCAGCCGGCACAAAAATCTTTAAGTTTATTAAAAATGGCGCAATTGGAACTCCTCTCACATTCTATCCAGAGGTTGCCGTTAAAACACAATCAATCGGTCTAATAGCAACAAATCTCCAAAGATCGGTTTTAAAGCCATATTACACAATCAGATCATCATTGATTCAAGGTTACTCATCGATTGGAGGAAATCCAACCGGGGCAAATCTGCCTCTCATCGATATTATCGATAAATATTCTGCAGCTAACGATTATTTTATGGGGTCGCCTTCTGGGATGGTTTTCACCATTACCAAGCAAACCATCATTTCAGATATTATAACATCAATCCATGATCCAGATGGTGAATATAGTAACGTTAATTCAACATCTGCTGTGGTTTATAAAATCGAGAAAAATAAAATTACCCCTCAAAATATTTTTCAAGAAATAATGGAACAAGCAAAAAAAGAAAATAAAAAGAAAAAATAATTTAATTTTAAAATATATATATATTATATATATAAATGAAACTTGGATACGATCTGTTCTCGGAAAGCGATGTTGAAAACTTATTCGATAATGATTGGAAAATTAAAGATGATGAATCCCCAGAAGATACGAGTGATTGGAAAGTGGAGTTTATGTCGTCATACTTTAAGAAAGAAGACTGGGATTTTAAAGATTTTATGAAAGAGCTTGGAAAACAAATAGAGGAGGGTAAAACATTTGATGAACTAGCCGATTTTTTTTGGGTTTAATTTGAAAATTATTTTCTAATCTATATTATATAATGGATCAAATATCAAGTGAAGAAATCATTTCAATTCTAGCAATGCATGGAAGACCGGATTTAATCCAAGAGTTCAAAGAACACATTCGGATCGATGAAGACTATAAACCGCCATTTCGAGGAAGAAATGATTCTTTAAGTGATGATGAGGGATCTGCCACATCAGAGGAGGAATATCAAGTTGAAATCGATGAGGCTGGATTTCAATCTATTAAATAATTTAGTAACATATTTTTTTATATTTATCATATTAATATAACATGATAAAAATGGTGATCGAAAAAGGAACGGCAAAAAATAAAAAGCTTAAGGCAATCTTTTATGATGGAGATAAGAAGATAAAAACGACGCAATTTGGCGATAACCGTTATGGAGATTATACCCTAACGAAAGACAAAGAACAACGGAAAAGATACATAACTCGTCATAAAAAAGATTTATCAAAGGGGAACTATAAGTCGGCGGGACATCTTTCATATTATATACTATGGGGGGCATCTACTGATAGGGAGAAAAATATTCAAGCTTATAAACGACGATTTAAATTAAAATAATTAATAACAATTTCCGAAAGGATTATTTGTTTTATAATTATTTTGAGGGGCAACGGCTCTCATTAATGTTTCTCTCACGATCCTTTTTTCGTTCTCATGTTTCATTCTTTCTTGTTTTTCTTTCTTCCTTTGTTTTCGAATTGTTTCATATTTGATGATCGCTTCAAGTTGTGCGTCTTCTAAATCTTTTTTAGTAATGGTTGAATTAGCTTCACTTTTTACTGGTTCTTTAAGTGGTTCAATTTTGGGTTGTATTTCTTCAATTCCAACTTCTTCCTTTAATTTATTAACCTTTTTAATTTGATTTTTTTTAATAAGATCTTTTTCTTCTTTTTGAAGATCTTTTAATTCTTTCTTTTCTGCAGCATTCTTTCTTCGAACGGCGAGTGCCTTATCTCTTGCCCCCTTTAATTTTGCCTTATGTTCTTCACTCATGGGTGGTCGCTTCTTTCTTGGTTTCCCTTTTTTTGTCAGCTTGGCTTCTGTTGGTTCGATAGGGGCATCCGGCATATTGAATATATCATTCACATTCATCCCCTCTGATTTCTTTTTAATATCTGGAATAATATCTTCTTCCTTATCATCATATTCAAAATTGGGATTCTCTTCGCCCGTCTCATCATCGACTGTAACAATCATATCGTCTTCTTCATCATCACTTGGAATAAAATCCATTTTTACTTCTGGTAGAAATTGAGCCATATTTAATTAAAGTAAAGATTTTAATTTCATATCAATTAAATTAATTTTTCTTAAAGTTTCTATATTTTCTATTATTTCTATTAAATCGATATATTGTATAAATCTAAAAGTGTCTGGGATAGAACCCCAAAAAAAAACTTATATAAAGGTGAAAGTGGTTTAGACAAATGTTTTGACGAGTCTATCCCAGACACTTTTGACATTTTAATATTCAATTAATAATTAATTATAAGATACTAAACTATCATGAAATTAATAAACAATTTTGATTTACGTCTTAAAAAAAGTATTACGAGAGAGAAATATTTCTTTCCATTATTTAGATTAATAAATCCACCAACCACCGGATAATTTCTCGGTTTTTTGTTTTTCTTTAATTATTTCTTTTATTTCATTTAATTCAGATTTGATACAGATGAAATCAACTTTCATTTCGTTAAGCATTTTGTTTATAGAGTGTAAATTATTTTTTACATCAACTATCGGTTTTGTTCGAAACGGATCTTCTTCTTCCATCTATATCCAATATCATTATTTTAATAATTGATCGAAAAAATAAAAAATAAATCAAAGTAATATAATATGAGCCAAAGCGAAGAAGGACAGCTTCAAGATTTCAGCGTGGATCAAGCCGCCGGCGCTGTTGTTCTGGTATTGGGTGCGATTGCCGGATTGTTACAAGTGATATGGATGTCTAAATGCCATTGTAAAGTTAATTTATGTTATATGTTTCGATGTGAAAGGCGACCACCCACAGAAGAAGAAATGAAATCATTAAAAACAAAAGTGGGGGAAATAAAGGATAAGAAAAAAGATAAGAAAAAAGATAAAGAGATA
>TARA_R110000765_G_scaffold90429_5_pt1 | contig 14192 bp, 11 predicted proteins | sample TARA_R110000765 | Tara Oceans TARA_R110000765 (sample SAMEA4398168) | marine metagenome | biome: Polar Biome; feature: [MES] marine water layer (ENVO:01000295) within the mesopelagic zone...; material: water (ENVO:00002006), including particulate matter (ENVO:01000060) such as...... | reverse complement strand
ATAGTAGACGATACTTATGAAAACCTTTACTTGTTAAGAGTTATTCTAGAAGAAGCTGGTTTTGAAGTTATTGAAGCCAATGATGGAAGTGAAGGACTTAAAAAACTATATGAAAATAGTGCTGTAGACCTTATTATTTCAGATATATTAATGCCAATAATGGATGGGTACTTATTTTGCCAAGCATGCAAAAAAGAAAAATTGTTGCAAAAAATTCCATTTGTTTTTTATACATCGACTTACACTGAAAAATTAGATGAAGATTTTGCTTTGACCTTAGGTGCGACAAAATTTTTACGAAAGCCGATAGATCACGATGAAGTACTTTTTATCGTAAACGAAATTTTGGAAACAGTCGAAACAGAAATAAAAACTGAAGAAAATACTCCAGTAAAAAACTCTAAGAATGAAACAATTTCCGATGATGAGGTTTTAAAACTTTATAGTGAACGACTTATTCATAAATTAGAGCAAAAGAGCTTAGATCTTGGCAATGAAGTTTTAGAACGCAAAAAAGCCGAGCAACTATTAATTCATAAAAATGAAATACTTGATTTAATTGCCGTAAACACACCATTACATAAGATTTTAGACCAATTACTATTAAATTATGAAGCTATTCATCCAGAGTATAACGGCGCAATAAGTTTATTGGATGACGATGGTATATACCTTAATTTAGAGGCGGCACCATCAGTTCCAAAACCATTTCGTTTAGTGATGAAACAGGTTGCTATAGGTGAAGGTGTTGGCTGTAGCGGTGCTGCGGCTTTTAAGAAAAAAGCTATTATTGTTTCAGATATAAGTAAAGACAAGCAATGGGTTAACAAAGATATTGCTATTAAACACGATATAAAGTCTTGTTGGTCGTTACCTATACTATCAAAAAAAAACACAGTTTTAGGAACCTTCGCAATTTATAGTAAAGCTATAAAAAAACCTTCGCTAGAGGAGATTCGTGAGCTTAATTTTACAATAAGTTTAGCTACCATAGCCATAGAAAAAACAAGAACAGTTGCTGAAATTAAAAAGAAAGATGAATCTTATAAGGCATTAGTAGATCAGGCAAGTGATGCTATAATGACGTATTCTTTAGATGGCACAATACATAATTTTAATAAGGCCTCTTATACAACTTTAGGATATACCAAAGAGGAGTTTTCAAAATTGAAAATTCAAGATTTTCTCGTTGGCAAAATAATAAAAAACCCAGACAATCATAAAAAGTTACTTAAGGGTGATTCTTTAGTTTTCTTAAGAAGGTTTGAATGCAAAGACAAATCTTTAATTGATGTAGAAATCTCTGCAAAACTTCAAAAAGACAATAAAATATTAGGTATTGCGCGCGATGTCACAGAACGAAAAAAAGCAGAAATCAACTTAAAACTTGCAAAAGAATTTACGGATAAGCTTATTATGTCGATGCAAGAGGGATTGTTGATTATTAATCTAGAGGGTGAAATTATAATGATTAATGATTCTACTTGTGATATGCTTGGCTATTCTAAAGAAGAGTTAATAGGACTTAATCTTCCTTATCCCTTTGCCAAAATGGAAGATTTTGAGTTAATTTCAAAGATTAACCAAAAAGTTACAAAAGGAAAAGCCCCGTATTTTAATTTAGAGTTTATTCGAAAAAATGGTGAGAAGTTCTTGGCTTCATTTTTAACAGGGAATATTAAAGATGACAAAGGTGAAGTAGTTGCAATGTTTGGTACAATGAAGGATGTTTCTGAAGAAGAAAAGGCGAAAAAGGTACTTGAAGAAAATGCTGCGAAATCTAATCTAAAGAAAAATGTAATATTAGAATTAACTGCCCTTGTTGGTGGTGATTTTGAAACTGCTTTAAAAAAAATCACCATGCTCTCAGCAACGACATTAAATGTTTCGCGTGTTGGGGTGTGGGCATTTAATAGTGGTAAAAATGAAATTGAGTGCAAGAACTTATTCGATGTGAAAAAGCAAAATTTTGAATGTGGAGAAATACTTAGTAAAATCCAGAATCCAAAATATTTTGAAGCGATATTTAAAAATAAAATAATAAGTATAAATGATGCTTTAAAAGATAATGTAACTGAGAGCTTTACCGATAAATATCTTTTACCATTAGGTATTTCCTCTTTGATGGATGTGGTTATTCAAATGTCAAATGACTTGTATGGGGTTTTGTGTTTTGAGCATGTAGGGTCAAAACGCGTATGGAGTAGAGATGAAGAAGAGTTTGCAACTTCTATAGCCAACTTAGTGTCTTTAATGATGGAGAGTACAGAGCGTAAAGCAGCAGAAAAAAAGATAGTTTTAGCAAACGAGGAACTTCACAAAGCTAATGCAGAATTAACTGTATTAAGAAATCGACTAGAGCAGGAAAATGTTTATCTAAGAAACGAACTAGATTTAGTTTTCAATTTTGAGGAAATGGTGTATGGTAGTGCAGTCTTTAGTAATGTTCTTTCAGATGTTGAAAAAGTGGCAACAACAAATGCAACTGTTTTATTATTAGGGGAATCTGGTACTGGTAAAGAATTATTGGCAAGAGCAGTTCATAATATTAGTTTGAGAAACAATAAGCCATTAATAAAAGTCAACTGTTCGGCAATACCAAGAGAATTAATAGAGAGTGAGTTATTTGGGCATAAAAAAGGATCTTTTACGGGTGCGTTTGGTGATAAAATCGGAAAATTTGAGTTAGCAGATGGCGGTACCTTATTTTTAGATGAAATAGGTGAATTACCTATAGATATGCAACCAAAAATATTAAGATTTTTACAAGAGGGTGAAATAGAAGTAGTGGGAGGTTTAGGAGTAAAAAAATTAGATGTAAGGGTAATTGCAGCAACCAATAGAAATTTAAAAGAAGAAATTGAAAAAAAACGATTTAGAGAAGATTTGTTTTTTAGATTAAATGTTTTTCCAATAATTGTACCATCCTTAAGAAAGCGAAAAGAAGACATTCCACTATTGGTAGAACATTTTGTAGATAAGTTTAATAAAGCATATAGCAAGAATATTAAATATATTTCTGATGATGCTATAGAAAAACTAAAAGCGTATAATTGGCCAGGTAATATTAGAGAGTTGGAAAATTTGATTGAAAGAGCTTCCATTCTATCTAATGATGAAACGTTACTAATACCTGGTTTTGAGTCTGAGGTTCAAAAATCTAAAGTTTCTATAAAAGAGCAGAATGAGAATGTATCTTTAAATACTATTCAGCGAAATCATATCTTAAATATATTAGAGCTTTGTAAATGGAAAATTTCTGGAGCAAATAGTGCTTCTGTATTACTGGACTTAAAACCAAGTACCCTTCGTGACAAAATGAAAAAATTAGGCATTAAAAATTAATTGACGCACACGGTATACCGTTGATTTATATTTATGTTGAAATAGAAAACGGTATTCCGTTATTTTTGTAAGAATAATCTTCGCTTAGTAATTTTAAATATATATACATATACCTGATTTACAGCGTTATACGTATATGCTTCCTTCAATTTAATTTTTATGGCATAGCTATTGAATTTAATATTTCAAATAAATGAGTTTGGAAAATACAATTCAAATAGAAGAAGCATTTTTTAGGGCAAATCAAAACATAGTTTATTGCTCTTATGATCAAGAATTTACTTTTCAGACAGTAAAGAGTCAGTATTATAAAAGAACTTCAGGGGTAATTCTTAAGCATTTGAAAGGCAAATCCCATCATTTGCTAATTAAAATATACGGATTTGGTAAAGTAGATACCTTAAAATTAGTTGATTATTTTTCTTCTTCTTTTTCAATAATTAATTGTTCTGTTGAGTATCAATCATCGATAGTTAAAGCATTCGTACTAAAAATAGTATCAGCGCTATTTTATAAAGTAAATGGAAGTGTATTTCAGGAAAAAATATTCATCAATAGAAAGGGCAAATTACTATTATAATCAGAAGTTTAGGAGCCTTAATATGCTAATTAGGAATTGATATTATGGAGAAAAAAATAATAAATAAACATGTTTCTTTTTGGGTAGAGGACAATAGTGTTCTTCTTTGTAAAATTTCAAATTTGAATCCAGATCAAAAACTAGATTATAAAATTGCTCAAGAATGCCTTGCAGTTGTTTCTGAATTAAATACTGGTGTTCCCATGCCTATAATTATTGATTTAAGAGATGTCAAGGGGACTTTTTCTATAGCTGCTGGGCATTTATTATCAAAAAAAATAGAAAGTATGTCGTTAATATCGACCGAGGTTTATTTAGTTAATTCCCTTTCAATAAACCTATTGATTAAATCATATAAACGGTTGTATAGTAAAAAGTTACCTCATGCAATTTTCAAGAGCATGAAACTTGCTAAAGTCTATTGTTTAAACTATCAAAGCTGATTTATGAGAGCAATAAATTTTATGTGTTTTGATGTTATTAAAAGTATAATTAAAAGTTTACACAGAAAAATTAGAGTTGAAAGCAAAATTACTAAGGGTACTTGTTTTATAATTAGTTTACCAAAATTCAGATAAAAATAGGTTATGAAAATAAATTTTATGTTGATTGATGATAGAGAAATTGATTTATTTATCAATCAAAAAGTCATAGAGAAATTAGCTATAAATGCAAACTTTAAAACGTATACCATTGCAAAAGAAGCCATTGATTATTTAAGTTCAATAAATAATCATTCGAATTCTGAATCAACATTCTTACCTGATATAATTTTTTTGGATATCAATATGCCAATAATGAATGGGTTTCAATTCTTGAATGAATTTAGTGCAATAAACAAAGGGAAATTAAATTCAATAAAAATTTACTTGTTGTCTTCTACAACTAGTATGAATGAAATAATTAAAGCTGAAGAACATAGTGCTTGTAGTGGTTTTATTTCTAAACCGTTAACAGTTCATAAACTCGATAAATTAGTAAAAGTATTGGCTTCATAAATTGTTTTAGTGCTCATTTTAAGTAAAATCCCCCTTAGAAAGGCCCAGTATTGGCAAGACGCTAACCTGGGCTTTCTTTATTATTTCCCCATTGATGAAAAATTGGTTAAAATATAATATTCCTAGAATTTTATATTTGAATATAATTGATAATTAGTTTTAATTTTTTCATTTCGTTTTCTAAGCTGGATTTTTAAATATTTAATAGTTTAGGAGACAGAATCTTCGAAATTATCAGGCTTAACTTTATCTAAGGGTCTTTAGTCAACCAGGGGCTATTTTTTAATTCACATATTCTCTCATATTCGTCATATACATTATCTAATTTAAAGGGTACGTGCCGCCAAATTCGAAACTGGTATTTATGTTAAAATTTATTTAGGATTAAACCTTTTTAAAAGTATACAGTCATATAAAATAAGAGTTTTTTTAATTTGAAGAATGGCACATGATCCTCCAATAAAAGCATGCTAAATCCGTGTTAAATATTGTATAAGATTTACTTAAAATAGGCTATTAGAATTAGATTTGTCGGTGTTCGAAATAACACGTTATATAATTTCTTTCCATAACGCTTATGAAAATAAAATACGTAGTCTATAGTTTATTAATTGTAGGGATTATAGCATTGATTGTCTACCGAGTAAATTCAAATAGTGAGATAGGTGAACCGAAAACTGTAGAAGGTTCGGCCCAGGCAACTAAGGTAAAAGGTATGGTGTTATATGCTCAGAAATTTAATGATAATATTTCATTGTCTGGTACAATAGAGGCTAATGAACAAATTGAAATTCGAAGTGAGGTTTCTGGGGTAGTAGAGAGCATTAATTTTAAAGAGGGTAGTAAAGTATCGCAAGGTCAGGTATTATTTAAAGTTAACGATATTGAACTGCAAGCACAATTATCAAAAGTGCAAACAGCGCAAAAATTAGCTTCTGAAAATGAGCGTAGGGCTAAGCTATTATTACAAAAGCAAGCAATTAGTCAAGAGGAATATGAAATTGTTAGCGCAGATTTTCAGTCTGCAAGTGCAGAATCCCAACTTATTCAAGCTCAACTTTCAAAAACAGTAGTTCGAGCCCCATTTTCAGGTACTATAGGTTTGCGTTCTATATCTAAAGGAACTTATGTGACATCAGTGACTCCTATAGCCAAATTGGTGAATACAAGCAAAATTAAAATTACATTTTCAATTCCTGAAAAGTATACTTCTCAAGTATCTATCGGTTCTGAGTTAACGTTTACAACGTCAGATTCCAAGCAAGAGCATGAAGCAAAGGTTTATGCTATAGAACCAGAAGTTGAGATTGCAACACGTACGCTTAAAATGAGAGCTATAGCAGAAAATAAAGATGGTAAGTTATATCCAGGAACCTATGCAAATGTAATTTTGCCGTTAGAAAGTATCGATAATGCATTAATGGTGCCTTCTGAATCTTTAATACCTGTTCAAAATGGAAAAAGAATTTTTATCTCTGAAGGAGGAAAAGCAAAAGAAATAGACGTTGAAATCGGTGCACGTACCGGCAATGAAGTGCGGGTTATATCTGGTTTGAAAGTAGGAGACACTATTTTGACTTATGGCGTAATGGCCTTAAAAAATGGGACGCCTGTTACTATCGATTTTGAAAAAACTGAAACAATTTCTGCAGAGTAATGAATTTATCTACCTTAAGTATTAAGCGACCGGTTCTAACAATTGTGATGAACCTTACCATAGTTTTATTTGGTATCATCGGGTATACATATTTAGGCGTTCGTGAATTTCCTTCGATTGATCCGGCACAAGTTTCTGTGCGTACTAATTATTCAGGTGCTAATGCAGATATTATTGAGTCCCAGATCACTGAGCCTTTAGAAAAAGCGATAAATTCAATTGATGGAATTCGTAATATAACCTCTTCAAGTGTACAAGGTTCAAGTTCTATAAGTATTGAGTTTAACCTAGATAAAAATCTAGAGGATGCCGCCAATGATGTTCGGGATAAAGTTTCGCAAGCCGTAAGAAGTTTACCCGATGATTTAGATGCACCACCTGTAGTTTCAAAATCAGATGCAGATGCCCAGCGTATTCTTTCTATGACCGTACAAAGTGATGGTAAAAATATCTTGGAACTTTCTGATTATGCTGAAAATGTCATTGCACAGCGCATAGAGACTATACCAGGGGTAAGTAGTGTTCAAATTTGGGGCCAACGAAGATATGCAATGCGCCTTTGGATCGACCCTTTAAAATTAGCATCCTACGGATTAACTGTCGCAGATGTACGAACTGCACTATTGGCTCAGAATGTTGAATTACCATCTGGTAAGTTAACAGGTGCCAATACCGAACTAACAGTTAAAACTATTGGGAATTTAAATACCGAAGAGCAATTCAACAATATCATTATTATGGCCGATGGCGGAAAATTAGTCCGCTTAAGTGATATTGGAAAGGCAACTTTAGAAGGTGAGAATATGGAAACCAAGATGAGTGATTCTGGTCAGCCAATGGTCGCGACAGCGGTAGTTCCTCAACCTGGTACGAATTATTTAGAAATTGCCGATGCTTTTTATGAGGAATATGAAAAACTCAAGAAAGACTTGCCAGAAGGGTTCAAGCTGAATGTAGTTATTGATGACACAGTTTTTGTACGGCGTGCAGTTACCGAGGTGGCAGAAACGTTGCTTATGTCTATAATATTGGTAATTCTTGTGATTTTCGTTTTCTTTAGAAACTGGTCAATGGCACTTCGCCCTTTAATAGATATTCCTGTTTCTTTAATTGCTACATTTTTTATCATGTGGTTGTTCGGTTACTCTATAAATGTATTGACCTTATTGGCAATAGTTTTGGCAACAGGCCTTGTTGTAGATGATGGTATTGTAGTTACCGAAAACATTTATAAGAAAGTAGAAGAGGGGATGAGTCCAATTGAAGCCGCTATAAAGGGCTCTAACGAGATATTCTTTGCGGTAATATCTATATCTATAACCTTGGCCGCTGTATTTCTTCCAGTAATTTTCTTGGAAGGATTTGTTGGTAGGCTCTTTCGTGAGTTTGGCGTTGTACTGGGTGCTGCAGTATTAGTATCGGCTTTTGTATCATTATCATTGACACCGATGCTTAATGCATACCTTATTAAGCCAGGTAAACAAAAGCAGTCTAAATTTTATCATTTCACTGAAAAGTATTTCTTAAAAATGAATCATTCGTATGCCGAATCGTTACGGGTTTTTATGAAACGCAAATGGTTGAGTTTTCCAATTCTTATTGGGTGTTTAGGTCTTATAGCTTTGTTCTATATATTACTTCCAAAAGAAACGGCACCATATGATGATCGTAGTTTTGTTCGATTAAACGTAAATGCTCCAGAGGGATCATCTTATGAATATATGGATCGTTTAATGACTGATATTACTGAATTAATAAACGATTCGGTACCCGAAAAAAAAGTGAGTCTTGTACTTACTTCCCCAGGGTTTGGTTCTTCTTCGGTAAATAGTGGTAGAGCTAATATTGCACTCGTTGATCCAAGTGAGCGAGAACGATCACAGCATGAAATTGCGAACGATCTTGGTAGGTGGGCAAAAGCATACGTTGGTGGAAAATCAAATGTATCTGAAAGACCTACAATTTCAGTAAATAGAAGAGGTGGTCCTCCAATTCAGTTTATCATACAAGCACAGAACTTTAAAAAGTTAGAAGAGCATATTCCGACATTTATGGCTGAAGCGGAGAAAGATGAAACTTTCTCTTTCGTAGATGTGAATTTAAAATTTGATAAGCCTGAAATCTATGTAACAATAGACCGTGAAAAAGCAGAAAGTTTAGGTGTCTCGGTAATTGATGTTGCTCAAACACTGCAATTATCATTAAGCGGACAGCGATTTGGTTATTTTCTAATGAATGGGAAACAATACCAAGTAATTGGCCAATTTGATAAAGAGGATAGAAATGCACCTATGGATTTAACTTCCATATTCGTAAAAAATAAAGATGGCTTATTAATTCAGTTAGATAATCTTGTTCAAACATCAGAACATAGTAGTCCGCCACAACTTTACCATAATAACCGATATATGTCGGCCACCGTTTCAGCGAATTTAGCACCCGGTAAAACTATTAATGATGGTATAGAAGCAATGGAGCGGATAAAAGATAAAGTTTTAGACGATTCGTTCACTACCGATTTAGGAGGTGAATCTCGTGATTTCATTGAAAGCAGTTCTAATACCCTTTTTGCATTTGGTTTAGCATTGTTACTTATATTTTTAATACTTGCTGCTCAGTTCGAAAGCTTTATAGATCCATTTATTATTATATTGACTGTGCCTATGGCAGTTGCCGGTGCCATGTTTTCACTATGGTTATTCGGACAATCATGGAACATTTTTAGCCAGATAGGTACGATTATGTTAATTGGTCTTGTGACCAAAAATGGTATTTTAATCGTAGAATTTGCCAATCAATTACGTGAACAAGGTTTGGGAAAAAGGGAATCAATTTTGCAAGCGTCAGAATCTAGGTTACGACCTATTTTAATGACAAGCTTGACCATTGCATTAGGTGCTTTACCTATTGCATTATCATTAGGTGCTGCCTCTACTAGTCGAATAGGTATGGGTGTAGTTATTATCGGTGGAACCTTATTTTCTTTAATGTTAACCTTATTTGTTATTCCGGCACTTTACATGTTATGGTCAAGAGAAAGGGTCGAGAGACCAGAATTTAAAGCGCTTGAAACCTATTAAAATGAACTATTCTAAGCTAACATTGATTTTTATATTTCTATCGGTTTTAAGTACTTCAGGGCAAGAGGTGCTTACCATACAAGATGCGGTAAAAACGGCGGTTGAAAATAATTATCAAATTATAACTGCAGGCAACAGTTTAAAGATAGACTCACTATCTGTTAGTCCGGGTTTTGCGGGTATGCTTCCTTCAGTTGAAGCTAGTATTATAGATAACAATAGTGTTCAGAATCTCTCACAAACGCGTTCAGACGGCACCCTGGTCGAACGTGATAACGCAAAAAATAATAGTCTTAATTATGGTGTAGCTATGGATTGGACATTATTTGATGGACTTCGAATGTTTGCTAATTACGAACAGTTGAAGGAAAATCAAAACTTGGGTGAAGCAGAATTAAAACAAGTTATTCTTACTAAAGTAGGTGAGGTAATGATAACATACTTCGATTTAGTGCAACAACAGCAGCAACTTTCAGCTTTAGATAGTACGATATATATTTCTAAGCAAAGAGTTGAACTGGCTCAAAATAGATTTAAAATTGGTAAGGCATCAAAATTGGAAGTGCTGAATGCGCAAGTTGATTTGAATACAGATCAAACTTTAATGCAACGTCAGAAAGAATTATATGCAAATACCAAGACCCAATTGAATGAACAGTTGGCCCGTGATTTAAAAATCGATTTTAAAGTAGTTCCTGAGATTTTTGTGGATGAAAGTTTATCGCTTCCAGAACTAGAAACGATGGTAGTTGTCAATAATCCACAATTAAATGCAGAACGAATAGGTAAGCGAATCAGTGAATTAGAGTTAAAACAAATACGAGCAGCAAGATATCCTACACTTTATGCTACCACAGGGTATAATTTTGGTCGTTCAGAATCTAGTCTGGGGTTTACAACAAGTTCAAATTCACAGGGGTTTAATTATGGTTTCGGTGCTTCTTTAAATCTCTTTAATGGTTTCAACCAAAATAGAAATGAGAAAATAGGAAAGATAGAATTGCAGAATGCAGAAGTTGCTATTGAAGAACAGGAACAGCAATTATTGTCGATGTTAGTAACCACCTATCAAACCTATTTAACCAACATAAGTCTAATAGAGTTAGAAGGTAATAATGAATCTATAGCTAAAGAGAATCTAGATATTACTGTCGATAAATTTAGAATAGGTATTATTCCTACAATAGAGTTTAGAACAGCGCAATTGAATTATATCAATGCCAAAGTACGCTTTAGCAATGCCAAGTTCCAAGCAAAATTATCAGAAATTATTCTTAGGCAACTTTCTGGTAATCTTGAAATATAATATAAAGGAATAGGTTTTTGGAGAATACATTTTACAAGTATGAATTCTCTATTTATTAAGCTCTTCTACATCTTTCTTTTCACACAATTATGTCCTTCTGTCATAGTTATAGCCGTACAACTAGTAATGCTTTAGGTAGCCATTATACTATTGCCTGCACCGATAGTTCTTTAATCGACAGCAAGGTTTACAGTACGTGTTATAATGTTGTTTTTGGTGATTTAAAATTCTGGATATATTTTAATTTGATGTCTTTTATTTTGCTATGACCAATGTCATTGGTGTAAACCGTGTTGATAAATACCTTAGTTTAAAATTAATCGATATGAAAGGTGCATTGAGAATAGGAAGCGTTTCAGGGATAAAAATTGAAGTTCATTGGACATTTACTTTGCTACTCATTTGGGTTGCATTTTTAGAAATACAGAAGGGAAGTGAACTTAATCGAATTCTTCTTAATGAGGCACTAATATTTGTCTTATTCATTTGTGTGGTACTTCATGAATTAGGGCATGCGCTAACTGCAAAAAAGTTTGGTGTTAAGACGAAGAATATTTTGTTACTACCGATTGGCGGAGTTGCTACTTTAGAAAAAATGCCAGAAAAGCCAGCACAAGAATTATTGATTGCATTGGCAGGTCCGGCAGTGAACGTTCTTATTGCTGTTCTTCTGCTTCTTGTTGTGCCTGTACGAAGTTATTTTAATTTCGATTCTATTGTTTTAGAGGAAATGCTTTATGAGCCGACGCTTCAAAACTTTTTGTTTTATCTTTTTGTTGCTAATGTGATGTTAGTGGTTTTCAATTTGATTCCTGCTTTTCCAATGGATGGTGGCCGAGTACTTCGGGCACTTTTGTCTTTTAAACTTGGTCGTGTTACGGCTACAGATATTGCCGCAAGTATCGGTCAAGGTTTGGCCTTTTTATTTTTTGTACTTGGGCTCTTTTTTAATCCTTTTTTAATACTAATTGCTCTTTTTATATTTCTTGGGGCCTATGGTGAGAATCAAATGGTGAAACAAGGAGATTTACTAAAAGGTCATTTAGTCAAAGAGGCTACACTTACAAATATTACAAGGTTGCAGCCAGACAATAATCTACAAGAGGTTATTGATATTCTTCTTGCAGGAACGGAGAAAGACTTTGTTGTTATCGAAAATCAGAAGATCATAGGTATTCTAACCCAAAAAGATATCATAAAAAATGTAAAGACACCATCAGTTTTGGTTCGTGACATCATGCAGAAAAAATTTAAGACCGTTGATGTATCAATGGAAATAATAAAAGTATTACAGATAAAAGGAAAAGAAAATAATGATTTTTATCCAGTAGTTGAAAACGGGAAACTTGTTGGTGCTATTGATACAACAAACATTAGCGAGTTTATTCTTTTAAAAACTGCTAGCCTATAATGCTTCAATCATAGTGTAATCAAAATCTTTGTTAAACAAGGAAATTGATGAATTTGATATGGATTTATATCTTAAATGGAATCTACGGAAAAACCGTTCATCAGCTCTAATTCTGCAGGAGACATTGATTTGTTTAAGGAATGGTTCATTTCTAATGCTTCAATTGTAGATTCATAACCTAATTGAAATATTGCATCTATGTTTTTCACTGAAAACATACCAAAATTCTCCAATCCTTTAGGACTTATTAACAGATTACAATCATTAAATTTGGATAGCGATTCATTAGCAATTTTAATATGATATGCTCGCTCGAGAATATTATATGAATGTTTTAGTTCTTCTATTTCAACTTTCTCGAAAGGGTTTACATAAATGCCAACAATTTGATCACAATACATTTTAATTAAGTCAACGGGGAAAGTATTTAATGTGCCACCATCTATATAATATCCATCCTTAATTTGAACAGGCGCAAAAAATCCAGGAACTGCTGCAGAAGCCAATACTGGTTTAATTAGTTGTCCTTCATGAAATATTTCTAGGGTACCATCCAGTAAGTTGGTAGCTGTTATATAAAGTGGTGTCTTAAGAGCTGAAAAATTATCTTCTGGCAAATACTCTTTCAGAAGGTCATAAAACTTAGAGGTATCAATAATACCCGGTTTATTTCTAGCATATTTATTTACAGAAAACAAGTCTACCGTTTTGAAGAAGTCTAGCATCTTATTCCACTTGCATCCTCCAGCATATAACGCGCCCACCACAGCACCCGCGCTAGTTCCTGCTATATACGAGGGGTAAATTTTATTTTCTTCAAGAGCCTTGATAGCGCCTATATGTGCCACACCACGCATTCCGCCACCAGAAAGTACTAATCCTGTTTTCATTTAAATCGTTTTAAGCCTTAATTTCAATGAGGTTAAATTTTTTACACCAAAATTTACTTGAGTAAAATGGGAGTGTAATTTTGCTGTAGTATAGATACTTTTTTATGAGTGAAGAAACAAAGATTAAATCACTTCTAATCTCGACTTCTCGACCTACGTTTTTTACGAATAAAATTCAATGCTTTGCTTGAAATGAAAGTAATGAATAAGCTTTTTAATGTATCGTTTTGAGAGAAATTTTTTCCTAGGCTATTACGAAACAACCGTGGTACCAAATCTACCCTTGCGTTTTGAACATTAAGTTTTAGGCTTTCTTGATCGATTTCACGTTGAAGTTCTAATATCTTTAAGCGAGTATCTATTTCTTCAAAAGATGAATAAATTTTTACCATAATCAGACGAAATAATATTTAGATAATTTTTTAAGTACCGGTGCATTCAATTTTGCTCTAAAAAGGTAGAGCAAAATTGCAACCAAAACATAAAAACCGGCTACAACAATAAAGCCGATAAAATAACTGTCGAATACTTCAGATAAGCCTAGGCAGGCTGCAAATGATAAGAATAGCAAGGCAAAAATAGAGCTTGTACCAATCACTATAAACTTTAGAATGCCTGTAGCATGTTTCGATAATATTTTAAAAATTTTAAGCTTATAGTATTCGTCGCTATGTTCTATATATGACCTCATTTCGCTTTTCAGCCCCATGAGGTCATTTTTTAATTCTTCAAAAGCCATAATGACTATTTTTGTAGTTGAGCGTTTTTCGCTTTAAGGTCCTCTAATTTTCGCTCTAATTTATCAATGATATCATCTGCCTTGTAGCTCATAGTAGAAATTGCCTCATCTAATTTTCTGTCAAACGCATCTTTCTTTTCGTTTGCAGTTTTGGTAAGCTCATCTTTAGCATGTGAAACTCTTTCA
>TARA_R110000765_G_scaffold73280_8_pt1 | contig 14239 bp, 9 predicted proteins | sample TARA_R110000765 | Tara Oceans TARA_R110000765 (sample SAMEA4398168) | marine metagenome | biome: Polar Biome; feature: [MES] marine water layer (ENVO:01000295) within the mesopelagic zone...; material: water (ENVO:00002006), including particulate matter (ENVO:01000060) such as...... | reverse complement strand
ACTGGAAAAACGTTGGCTTTTTTACTTCCTATTTTAGAGGTTTTAGATCACGATAGTACTGAGGTTCAAGTATTAATTTTAGTTCCTTCTCGCGAATTGGCTATTCAAATTGAACAAGTTATTCGTAATATGGGGTCTGGTTTTAAGGTTAATGCCATATATGGCGGTAGACCAATGTCTAAAGATAAGATTGAGCTAAAACATACGCCCGCAATTCTGGTAGGTACGCCGGGTAGAATTCTAGACCATTTCATGGCAGATCGTTTTACTAAAGATCATATTAGCCATTTGGTACTTGATGAATTCGATAAATCGTTAGAAGTTGGTTTCGAAGAGGAAATGACTGAAATTCTTGCAGAATTACCCAACCTTAAAAAACGTATTCTTACATCGGCTACTGAAGGAGTTAAGATTCCGAAGTTTGTTGGTATTGAAAATCCGAAGAGAATAAACTTTCTTAAGAAGAAAACGCCATCACAATTATCCATCAGCACTGTTATAGCAGAAGACAAAGATAAACTGAAAACCTTAGTGCAGTTATTAAAATTTATAGGTGAACAACCAGGCATCATCTTCTGTAATTTTAAAGATAGTATTGAAAGTGTTAGTTCTTATTTAAGTCAACAACACATTCTACATGAGTGCTTTTCTGGCGGTATGGAACAGAAAGACCGAGAACGTGCTTTAATTAAGTTTAGAAATGGTAGCAATCGAATATTAGTTGCTACTGACTTAGCTGCAAGAGGAATAGATATTCCTGAATTAAAGTTTATCATTCATTATGAATTACCAATTCGTATTGAAGAATTCACCCATCGTAATGGTCGAACTGCTCGTGTTAATGAAGCAGGTACTGCCTATGTTTTAAAATGGGACAAAGAATCGTTACCTGGTTTTATTTCAAATTCAAAAGAAATAAACATCAATAAATCTAATAGGCTAGGAGACCCATTTTGGGAAACTTTATTTATTTCTGGTGGTCGAAAAGATAAAATATCAAAAGGTGATATTGCAGGTCTCTTCTTTAAACAAGGCGGATTGAACCGAGACCAATTGGGTGATATAGAATTAAAGCAAGACTGTGCTTTTGTTGCTGTCCCTAAAAACAAATCAAAAGAGCTCGTTTACGAGTTGAACAATTCAAGATTGAAAAAGAAAAAAGTACGTATTACTGTACTTTAACCATAGTTAGTAATTTTGTCCCTTTTAAGGTAGTATGATGAAGGATAAACAGCACGATAACAAAACCGAAATCGATTTAAACGAGATTGAAAGTTGTATTGAGATTTTAAATCGATTAGTCATTGATACAAATCAAATTTTTGAAATTCCAGAAGATAGACGTATTGCCTTAATCAAAGTTGCGGGTCAATTATCTCGTCCTAGCAAACAAGAGTTTGCCAAAAGGGTAAAGGATGCCAAGCGAAATGAGAAAAGAAAACAAGCAGTTCGAGATAAACATGCCCGTAAAGAAACGGGAATTCGAAGTGCTCGTGAAGCTCATGTATTTGTAGCTCCTAAATTGTTACCTGCTGCAGAATTAGAAAGTAAAGATTTACCAGAACTGGCTACACCTCGTAATTGTTATGTATGTAAAACCGAGTTCACAAAACTTCATCACTTTTATGATACCATGTGTTCTGATTGTGGCGATTTCAATTATGCCAAGCGTTTCCAAAATGCCAATGTAAAAGGTCAAATTGCTGTTATTACTGGTTCTCGACTAAAAATAGGCTACCATATTACGCTAATGCTTTTACGTGGTGGCGCTACCGTTATTGCGACAACACGATTTCCTGTCGATTCTGCACTTCGTTTTTCTAAGGAGGAAGATTTTATGGAATGGGGGCATCGTCTAAAAATTCATGGCCTAGATTTACGCCATATACCTAGTGTTGAAATCTTCTGCAATTTTATAGAGCAGCAATACGATAAACTAGATATATTAATAAATAATGCGGCACAAACCGTACGTAGACCTGCAGGCTTTTACCATCACTTGATGGAAAATGAAGAACGTGAATTTACTTCATTACCTAAGTTTGCCCAAATGGTATTGAGTGACCATGATAGTTGCTTGAATGAATTGAAAAATTTTAGCTCAAAGGCATCGCCAAATCAAAACATGCCGGTTACTTGGCACGGTCCAGAGCCTGGTATAGGTTTACGGGCTTCTGCTAAATTGTCTCAAATTCCGTATAGTTTTGATAATGCTTTAGTTGCCCAAGAGGTATTCCCTTCTGGTGAATTAGATGCAGATTTACAACAAGTAGATTTACGTAAAACTAATAGCTGGAGATTAAAATTAGGTGAAATCGAAACCACCGAAATGATTGAGGTTCAGTTGGTGAATTCTGTTGCTCCTTTTGTTTTATGTAACCGTTTGGCTGAACTCATGAAAAAAGAGAACACAGGTCAAAAGCACATTATAAATGTAACGGCCATGGAAGGTAAATTCCATCGTTTTTTCAAAGAATCGCGCCACCCACATACCAATATGGCAAAAGCTGCATTGAATATGCTTACCCATACCGCTGCTGGCGAATTGGCTAAAGATGGTATTTTTATGAATGCTGTTGATACCGGTTGGGTTACAGATGAAGATCCGGCTGAATTGGCTAAGAAGAAACAAGAAGTCCACGATTTTCAGCCTCCTTTAGATATTGTTGATGGTGCCGCCAGAGTAATGGATCCATTGTTCGACGGAATAAATACAGGAAAACACTGGTGTGGTAAATTCTTAAAAGATTACTTTCCTATTGATTGGTAAACATATTCAACCTTTATAAAAATAAGATTTACTGGTAAATTAGTTTTAGTAATAAATTCTAATTTATCCTCTTTATAATAAATATGTAATCAATAATCACGAAAAGAAGATAATCGCAAAAATGTGGTGAAGGCTATGTTATAATTTTTGGTTTAACTAACTTTAGGTTTTGACCAACCAATTATAAAATACCAATGAAAACATTAATCCACTGCCTTGCTTTTTTCTCATGTTTATTTCTTTCAACTTCACTTTTATCCCAAGATTTTTCAGCTTTTGAATACCGTACCATTGGCCCATCAAGAGGCGGCCGAGTAACTACAGTAACTGGCACTGCCATGCAACCTGGAACCTTTTATTTAGGTGCTACAGGGGCAGGAGTATGGAAAACGGAAGATTATGGTACTACTTGGAATAATATATCTGACGGATTTTTTAAAACTCCCTCAATAGGTGCTATTGAAGTAGCTGCTAATGACCCAAATATTGTTTATGTGGGTACTGGTTCTGACGGACTCCGTAGTAATATTATTAGTGGAAAAGGTGTGTATAAGTCTATAGATGCCGGTGAAACTTGGTCGCATATCGGACTGGAAAATGTAGGCCAAATTGGTGCCGTAGAAATTGACCCTACCAATAGCAATATTGTTTGGGTAGCAGCTATAGGAAACGCTTTTAAACCAAATGAAGAACGCGGTGTATATAAAACCATTGATGGTGGTGTAACTTGGGAAAAGGTATTATTTGTTTCAAATAAAACAGGCTTTGCAGATGTAGAGTTGTTACCAGGAAACCCAAATGTAATTTTTGCTGCAGCTTGGAAAGCACAACGTACACCATGGACAATTGATTCTGGAGGAGACAATAAAGAAGGGGGTATTTATAAATCAGTAAATGGTGGTAAAGATTGGACGAAGTTAGAAGATGGTTTACCGAAGGGCTTAATTGGCAAAATAGACTTAGCTGTTGCTGCATCTGACTCGAAACTTGTGTATGCAGTTATTGAAGCTCCTGATGATGAAGGTGGCGTTTATAAATCAATAGATCAAGGCAAAAGTTTTAAACAAACATCTAGTGAAAAGGGACTTGTAAATAGACCTTTCTATTATACGAATATTGAGGTAGATCCTACTAATCCTGATATTGTATATTCAAATGCCAATCCTTTATTAAAATCGAAAGATGGTGGTAAAACATGGAATACTATGGCTGTTCCGCATGGAGATAATCATGATATATGGCTAAATCCTAATAATCCGGAATTATTGATACAAAGTAATGATGGTGGTGCTAATATCTCACATAATGGAGGAAAAACATGGTCTTCTCAGTTTAATCAACCAACTGCAGAAATTTATCAAGTAGCTGTTGATGACCAATATCCTTATTGGGTGTACGGTGCTCAGCAAGATAATACAACAATTGCTATACCGAGCTCTTCACCAAGTGGTTCTTCTCCACAAGGTACTCAAGTAATGATTGAAGTAGGCGGCTGTGAAACCGGGCCGTCTATACCTAAACCAGGTAACTCTAATATCGTTTATAATAATTGTAAAGGTCGTTTTAGTGTTTATAATAAAATAACTGGAGCCAACCGTGAATATTCAATAGGTGCTTCGAACATCTATGGCCATAATCCTAAGGATTTAAAATATAGATTTCAGCGTGTGGCACCAATTCATGTTTCTCCACACGACCCAGATGTTGTGTACATGGGATCTCAATATGTTCATAAAACTAGAAATGACGGAGTTATTTGGGAAACAATTTCTCCAGATTTGACTGCCTTTGAAGCTGACAAACAGGTGGTCTCTGGCAACCCAATTACACGCGATATAACAGGGGAGGAGTATTACAGTACACTGTATTCTATTCGAGAATCTAAGATTCAAAAAGACCTTATTTGGACAGGTTCAAATGATGGTATTATTTCCCTTACTAAAGATGGAGGGCAGACTTGGGAAAACGTTACTCCTAAAAAAATGCTTAAAGGTGGTAGGATAGAATCAGTTGAGCCATCGCAATTTAACCCAGCTAAAGCATACATTGCTGTAGATAGACATCTTTTGGGCGATAACACGCCATATTTCTATATAACCAAAGATTACGGTAAAAGTTGGGAATTAATAAGTACCACTGCTAACGGAATACCTGCAGACTATACTGCTAAAGTATTACGTGAAGATCCCATAAAAGAAGGTCTTTTATATGCGGGTACGGAATATGGAATGTTCGTTTCCTTTAACGATGGAAAAAACTGGAAATCATTTCAACAGAACCTACCTGTTACGCCTATAACAGATGTAATCGTTCATAGAGGAGATTTGGTTTTAAGTACGATGGGGCGTGGATTTTGGATACTAGACAATATTACTTCTCTTAGGAATCCTGAAATAGCCGATTTAAAGGATAAGGCAGTATTATTTAAGCCCGATGCTACATTTCGATATAGAACGCCAAGAAGTTCTTCTGACTTTCCTAATTATCCGTCTACAGGTGTGATAGTAGATTATTACCTGCCAGATGAATTTAAGGATACTATACAACTAGAAATATTAGATTCAAATAAGAAATCTATTGTAGCCATTGTTAGTGATTCTACCTTATTAAAATCTACCTCAGAAGAAGTAGAGGACATGAACTTAAGCATGACTTTTACATATGCTGACACCAAACTTGAAAGTAAAAAAGGATTAAATCGTTTTGCATGGGATTTAAGACAAAAAGGATCTTGGAGCGATAAGAAATCAAGGTCATTCAAAAACGGACCTATGGTATTACCTGGTTTTTATACGGTTAGATTAACAGCAGGTAAGGAAACTTTAGAACAAACATTTGAAGTGCTAGTAGATCCTAGGCTCGAAAAAGAAGGCGTTAATGCGGTTATACTTCAAGAGCAGCTTGCTTTTGAAAATAAGGTTATTCAGTTATTATCCGATGCCCGTAAATTTCAAGCCGATGTTGAAGCGGAAATAAAAAAGAGTACGATTTCTGAAAAGAAAGCTACGTTAGAAAACGTATTGAAAGAGCTGAAAAATGAAGAAGGTGCTTATCCTCAGCAAATGCTTGTAGCTCAGATATCTTATTTATCATATATTGTTGGTGGCGTTGATAAAACACCTGGGAATGAGGAAAAAGAAAGATACAAGGAATTGTCAACTATGCTTAGTAGGTTAAAATCTGATTCATCCCTTTAAATGAGAAAATTCATCACTATGAAATGGAGTCAATTTACAAGCTTATTAAGTTTAATGACAATTGTTTTTACAATACTAATATCTTGTGGAACAAGTAAAAAACCAACCAACAAAGCGCTTGAAAAATCAAAAACTCCAGAATGGGTTTCAATATTTAATGGTACAGATTTAACTGGTTGGACTGTAAAAATACCTGGTTACCCTTTAGGAGAAAACTTCGGTAATACTTTACGTGTTGAAGATGGTCTTTTGAAAATACGATATGATGCCTACGGTCCTGAATTTAACGATCGTTTTGGCACTGTATATTTTGATACTTACTTAACCAATTATCGACTTAAGGTAGAATATCGTTTTGTTGGGAAAACTGCTCCTGGTGCACCAAATTGGGGTTATCGTGATAGTGGTATACAATTTCATGGCCAACCACCTGCTACTCAAAAGTTGGACCAGGCTTTCCCTGTATGTTTAGAATATAATTTTCATGGTGGAAACGGGACTGATGAACGCCCCTTAGGAGCCGCTTGTACTAATGAAATGTTTATAGAACATAATGGAGTACAGAATAAAACCACCTGTATTGCTGCGGATGTCTCTAAAACATTTCATGGCAATCAATGGGTTACCGCTGAGATTGATATTAAAGATGGTGTTATTACACACTATGTTAATGGAGAAGAAATTTTAAGATATTCTAATCCAACTTATAACACCGAAAACGCTACTGCCAAGATGTTAATGACCAATGAGGATACAAAAGTAAAAGGTGGCTTTATCTCTTTACAGTCGAACAGCCACCCTATTGATTTTCAAACTATTGAACTTATGGAATATTAATTCGATATGTACTAAATATAGTAATTACAGTGTTACCTTTTCTCCGGTTTTTGCCGCTAAAAAAATGGCATCAATGATTTTCATATCCTTTACACCTTCTTCACCATCAACTGGAACAATTGGTTGCACACCATCAAAAATAATTGCTGCCATACCATCCATTTGTAATGTTTGATGTGTAACGTGTGGTTGGGTCAATGGACCCTTATGAGTTCTTCCTTCAATTGGTCCGTATCCTGTAGACGGCTGCATTTCTACAAATCCTTTAGAACCAGTCATATAAAATCGGTCTAAATTGTTCATACTATAGGTAGAAAGGCAATTGGCAACTGCGCCACTTGGGAACCCCATTTGAAATTGTATTGTTTCGTCGATACCTTCCTTGAATTTTACTGGATCTGTCTTAGTTTCTTGTGCTGTTACCCAAGCTGGTTCTTCACCCAGCATATATCGTGCGCCGTTAATAGAATAAATACCAATATCCATCATAGCACCACCCCCTGAAAGTTTTTTATTTAAACGCCATTGTGTTGGGTCGCCTATGGTAAAACCCGATTGACCTTGAAAGAATTTTGGTTGCCCAAATACCCCATCTTTTCGCATTTGAATAACGGCAACTGTTTTAGGCTCAAAATGCATTCTATAACCAATCAACAATTTTACATTAGCGGCTTTACAAGCGTCTACCATTTCTTGACCTTCTTGTGCATTTATACCCATAGGTTTTTCACAAATGACATGCTTACCTGCTTTGGCTACACGAATAGCTTGTTGCTTGTGCAATCCGTTAGGAGTTATTACATAAACCGCGTCAATATCAGTATTATCTTTTATAGCATCGAAATTTTCATAATTATAGCAATTTTCTTTAGGAATATTATAAGTAGACTTCCACTTTTCAATTTTAGAAGGAGTACCACTAATTACACCAACCAATTTAGCACGTTTACAAGATTGCATAGCTTCTGCTACTCGCGTACCGTAACTACCTAATCCCATTATTGCGACTTTTAGAACAGGACCGTCGTATGGTTCAGTAGTTGCTGCAAATAGACTTGCAGGACTATACAAAAGAGGTATAGCAACCGAAGTTACCGTTAATGTTTCCAAAAATTTTCTTCTCGAAGTCATAGGATTATATATTTGGTTGGTTTTTCCGAACCTAAATATAAGTAATCTTAGTTTGCAATATGCATTCGAACCTAAGTAAAGAAGATCGTGTTATTGTTTTTAAAGTAATTCGGTGTTCAGTTGAAAAAAACAATCTAAAGTGTTCAATATCAAGTACTTTAATTTTAGATGGTACTAGATGTATTTTTCCAATAGTTAAACTGCTTGTTTTATTTTTAATTTGGATGGAATAGTAAAATAAAAAGTAGTTCCTTCATTTAAAACACTTTCTACCCAAATTTCACCCCCATTTTTTTCTACCATTTCTTGACAAAGATAAAGTCCTAATCCTGTTCCTTTTTCATTATTAGTGCCATAGGTAGATTCGTAATTATTTTTCTTAAATAACCTATTTTGCACCTCTAAATTCATTCCAACTCCATTATCTGATACCGACAGCAGAAATTGTCCGTCTTTTTCTTTCCCAGAAATAGTTATACTACCATTAGTATTGGTGAATTTTATTGAATTGCTTAGTAGATTTCTTACTACAATATCAATATGTGCAGGATCACTGAAACTAACTTTGTCTTCACTTATTTCATTTATTATATCAATAGATTTTTTAATTGCCAAAGGTTGTAATAAACGAACGTTCTTTCGAACCAACCTATGAATATTGATATTCTTCGGCTCATGTGAAGTACCGCTAATTTGAGTTTTCCCCCACACTAATAAATTATCAAGCATTTCTGCAATCGAACTTAAGTCTTGCAGAGCTACTGGTAAAAATTTGTCTGATTCTTCTTTTGACATATTGCCAATTGCATACAGCTGCATTATTTCAAGAAAGGAGTGAATAGGACCTCTTAAATCATGTGCAATAAGTGAGAATAATTTATCTTTTGTTGAATTGCTTTCCTTTAATTCCAATTCTCTTTGTAATAAAACTTGTTGCTTATTTTGTAAAATTCCATTGAATCGTCCCTGAATTTTAAAGTTTCTATAAATTAAAATAAACATTATGATGAGCACTATCACTCCCCCTAAGGCAATATAAGTAAGGGCTTGCTGGCTTGCTAACTCTCTGTTTTTCTCAACAAGTATTTGTTCTTTCTGAGCTTCAAACTTTTGATTGCTGCGCAACATTGCCAAACCTTTCTTGAAGTTTTCTAAATCTGCCTCTTCATCAAGTTTTAAGTATATATCTTGATAATCTAAAGCAGTTTTATAATTTCCTTTTAATTTGTAAATTGTTGAAAGTGTTTTAGAAGACTTCATTAGTGCTTCTGGATAGTTGTAAGTTTTCGATTCTATATTAGCCTTTAATGCATAATGTTCTGCTGAATCAATCTGACCTAGCCCTACATATGCTTCAGCTAAACCATTATAAGTATTTAAGGAACCTGTAAAATAGTCTAAATCTTCACATAGTAAATTGCTTTCCATATACCATTCTAAGGCATTTGTATAATCCTTTATTTCAAGAGCAATTATTCCTTTAACCTCATAACAATAAGACAGCCAGTCCATTTCTCCCTCTTTGGTAAAAATTAGCATGGCTTTGTCTAATGCTTTGTTGGCTTCTTGAAAATTATGCAAGTAAGCATTTGCAAATGCCATATTACTTAAGGTTCTTGCTAATAAAACTTCATTTTGATTTTCGGAATGATATCTTATGGAATTCTTGTGAAAATTAAGGGCAGTTTCAAAGTCTTTAAGATTACTATACATAACCGCAATGTTATCGTTTAGAATTGACAACATTTTATTATCGTTATTTTTTTCACTCAATTCAATGCCTTCCAAATAATATTTTAGCGCATTATCTACATCACCGTCGATTGAAAGGGTTGTTCCATAATTATTAAGAATAATTATTTTAAGCTGATCATAATTATACTTAGTTGAAAACTCTAATGCTTTATCGTAAGCTTTTTTATACTCTTCTTTATTAGACATCTGAGAATAATAATCGCCTAATCGTAGATATCCATATCCTTGCCCTTTCTTATAATCTGATTTTAAGCTTAAGGCTAATCCTTCGTTTGCTAATAGAAGGGTACTATCTATATTGATATGTATTTGTTCTTTGGCCAATTCAAATAACAAATCAATGTAAGCAGGGTTTTCAGGATTAAAATCTGACTTTGATTTTAGTTCTTCTATTTTTGTTTTTAAATTTTTTACTGTTTGTCCATTAATATTTGACAAGACAACAAAATTAAGAGTAAATACTAACAGGTATATTTGAAAACTACCTTTAGAAAATTTATACTTCATATCACCGGGGGAATTTCGATACAAATATATTACCTACTTAAGACCTTTTCTCATTTATGTTGTGAAATACACTATTTTGTATGTAATTTCTTACAAAATCAAATTTAGAAACTTATTTGTTATTAAAATAAGGTTCAAATATGTATTTTAATTAAACTGAAATTGCATAAGAATACTATATATGAAGTAGGGAAATTTCATTTAATTCTAAAATCTTTTTATGCATATACTTTCGTTAAGAAGATGAAATTAATTGACTTTTTAGAAAGGTTTTCATATCAAAATTCAATTCATATTGATTAGCCAATGGCTCTTTACTAATTGGTGCTTGTAGCATATAAGGATAAGGTCCAAACTCTGGCGTTATTGTAAATGTGTCCAATGTTTTATGCTCATTTATTATACGCTGCCACCAAACCAAATATTGATGTAAGTAACTTTTCCATTCTGGTGCAAACGGATTGTTTACCTGTGGTGCTTGTTCGAAACCAACTCGAGCATGTATATGTTTAATATGTGGTATTATTTTTTCTAGTATTTGTTCTTGATCTTGCAACATGCTTTCAGAAACCACACACCAATGAGATAGATCACCCACCAATTTTAATTCTGGATATTTATCAAGGTAAGATAGGGTAGTGGCTGAATGAAAGGTAAATCGACCTCTATGAATTTCGTGATAAATGGGGATGTTGTGTGTTACAGAAAAGTTTTCTATAGCATCTATAATTCTACAATTATCCTCAAAGGAATAATAATCTTTTCCGGTATGGGAATTAATAAAGTCAGGTTTAAAAGGCAAAGAACGTTCTAACCGGTTTATAACAGAAGTAATATATTCATCAACGGATTCAAGCTTTATGGCTAATACTTGTTGCACTACACAAATAAAATCTGAATCACTATTTCGAATCGCAGTTATATTCTTTAAAAATTGTTTTTCAAAAGCTTCATTATTGGGTATGTTAATTTCAATACCTTGAAAACCTAGGTCTTTAGCACTTTTAATAAATTCTGTAGCCGATAAATGTTCACTGCCCCAATAGGGATACAAATAGTTAATATTTTTCATCTAGTACAAAATAGGATTCAAAGGAGAGTTAATGGTTTTTCCAATCTGGGCACCAGGGCACCATGTATCCCAATCATTCTGTTGACCATCATTACTAGGTTTTTTCAATTTCATATTCTTATCCATATAAATAATGGTCATAACCTTACGCATTTCTTGGGTTGTATTTGCTCCTGCACGGTGAAAAACCCACCCAGAATGGAAACTGACCTCACCAACATCGAATGGCTCTATAACATGTTTAAAATCGGTTACCTTCAACCTATTTTGTATGGCCTTTTCACTTTCATCACTTATAGAAAGGTCTCTGCCCTCCATAATTTCATGGCTTCCGGCACTAAACTCTAAAGGCCCCATATTTAAAGGGGTTTCCTGCAACGGAATCCAGGCTGTGACGGTTTTATCTGTTTGTAAGGGCCAATAATACTGATCGGCATGCCATGGAGTAATACCGCCACCAGCTTCCTTAAATAATGCTTGATCATGGTATAGACGAACACCATCTACTTGCATAAGTTCAGTTGCTAATTGTGCCAATCTTTTTGAAAATATTAGCGGTTTTATGGTTTCATCCTCTTTCCACAAATTAAATAACTGTACAAATGCCTTTCCATAAGTATCTCTTTTATCTAAAGGCTTTGGTTCTGCATTCAATTCTGTTACTTTTTTTGAAATAATACCATTAAAATATGTTAGGGTCTCTTGATCAAATACATTTTTTAATTTAATGTAACGGTATGTACAATAAAAATCAATCTGATCCTTTGTTAGGGTATATGGCATATCAATTAATCCATGGTTTTTCATACTGTATACTATTTAGAGATGTGAAATTAAGATGTTAACCTTGATAATAGTTTTTCTATTTTAACCAATACTATGCATATCTAAACTTTAATTACTTAAATTAACTTAAATAATGGTTTATATAAGCTATAATGAAGCCTGTTGTCGAAAATATCGGTTTACAAAAATCAAAAAAATCTTTTCATTTTTTTAAATTAGAAGAAACCCAGTTTAGACCATTTTGGCATTATCATCCAGAGTTAGAACTTACACTTATTACTAAAGGTTGTGGTACTCGGTTTGTGGGAAATAGTATTCTTCCCTATTCAAAAAATGATTTGGTTCTTTTGGGAGCGAATCTTCCTCATAATTACGCATCTCTAAATTATGATGAACAGGAGCGGCAAGGTGCCATAGTGCTACAATTTCCTTCCCATATATTTAATTCGTTTAGGGAATGTGAACTGCTACATGTTTTATACCATGAAGCTGAAAGAGGTATTCAATTTATGAAACCCAAAGCAACCACCTTACAATTGATTTATGATTTTGACAAGGTAGGCACAACACAACAGGTAGCGATTTTACTTCAGATATTGCATCAATTATTTCAAGATAAAAATAGAAAGTATCTGGCTTCCTCATTATACAATCATCAAATTGTAAGTGCTAAATCTCAAGCTAAAATAAAGACAATAACCACTTATATTCTTGAGAATTTAGACAAGAAACTAACTGTAAAGGAAATGGCGGATATATCTAATATGGTAGAACAATCTTTCTGTAGATGGTTTAAAAAGGCTGTAGGTCATTCCTTCGTTACATTTTTAAATTCTTCTAGAATTGAACAGGCCTGTATATATTTATCAACCTCAGATAAATACATACAGGCCATAGCTTTTGACTGTGGTTTTGAAAGTGTCTCTCATTTTAATCGCACTTTCAAAAAATTGAAAGGAATAAGTCCGAGAGAATTCAGAGCTTAAGCTTCGACTTCGGCCTTAGTTTCTGCTTCAATAGGTTCTTCCTCAATTACTTCTACCATTGCGGGTACGGAATCTTTCAAAATATTAAATTTTTCTACACGTGCCATATCATCTTCTTCACCTGAAAAATATGGAAATACATCCATAATTGGTGATTCTGAAATGGCAGGTACAGAATACTCACCCATAGTGTCTTTCATTACACTAATGGTATTGTCATATGCTTCTTTAACATCATTTGCTTGTATCAGCAAATACATATTTGTCTTACGTTCTTTACCGCTTTCTTCATCAAAGGCAATTAAAGAAACCCTAGATTTAAACCAACGATCCGAATTCTCAAAAGGATGAATTTCTGCATAATTAGCAACTTTAATATTCGTGATTTTAATTTCATCACTATCGCTTAAATAAGCCGACATTTCTTCGGTAATTCTACTTTCTGCCTCGGTATATGAAATTGCATCAACCAAAAAAGGTTCTGTTTTTACTTTTTGCATACCTGAAGCTTCATCAAGTTTTCTATATTTTACTTTACACTCATACCAAGTGGCGCTCATATTATTTTATTTTAGGGGTGTCAAATATAGTTTTTAGCCATTGTTCTTAGGGTTAAAAAAGAGGATAGATATTCACAAAATTTCGAATTTAATCATAGCCCTTTTATCCTTAGAGAGTTATAGAATTTAATAATGAGTTTTAATCCTGAGATTGCAATTAATCAACGTGATATTGAATAAAACACTTCAGTTTACATAGTTAATGTAAAGCCGAAGCTCAAGTTTGAAGACCGGTCATTTTCTGCCGTAGGCGAAAAACTGCTATAGAAATAATTATAAAGCGCAGATAAACTTATTACTTCTGTTATTGGTAATTCTGCCTTTAATTGACACAATATGCGATGATTAGAGATTTGTTGATATAATGGTTGAAAGTATACTGTTCCCGTTAAATCTAATCGTGTTTTTTTAAATGATTGATTTATGGAAAGATAACTACTGTTTCTGTGATTATAAAAAAGTTCATTGGTGACATCTATCTTTTCAATTTCATACATGTATGCATTTCCAAAATAAGCCTTTGTAGTTTCAGTTGAAATCATTTTTAAACGAATGCCTGCACCAATTAAATTTCTACTGGTAATGGTCAATAATTTATTATTCTGATTTTGGATGAAGGCCTCTAATCTAAAAAGTTT
>TARA_R110000765_G_scaffold23850_3_pt1 | contig 14253 bp, 19 predicted proteins | sample TARA_R110000765 | Tara Oceans TARA_R110000765 (sample SAMEA4398168) | marine metagenome | biome: Polar Biome; feature: [MES] marine water layer (ENVO:01000295) within the mesopelagic zone...; material: water (ENVO:00002006), including particulate matter (ENVO:01000060) such as...... | reverse complement strand
CATCCAAGTACAAAGGTGTGCGCGCTGCGGATAAGGTATTGTTTATGACTAAGCGTATGATCCGGCAGAGCGTAGAGACTGGGACACTTCGCACACGGCAGGCCCAATGGGTTGATACAATGCAGAATGTCTCGGCCAACCGTAATGTGGCGCGCGACCGGCTGAACTACGCACTCATCAACTGGACATCGGACATGCGTCAGTGGGACATGGAGATCTTGTCCCGTGTAGCAATCTTCCCCACCTTCCAGAAGGGCTACCTACGACAGGGCTTCCTGAGTATGTTTGACGCACCCTCTACGAACTTGGGGCAGTACATCAATCGCCACATGCGTCTTGCGACTGGACCACAGAGAATGGAGATGTGGTATCGAGTCGTTGAATACTCCCGAGATCGATTCCTACAACCGATGCCGGGACAGGGACTGGACGAGAAAGAGGCACGCGAGATGGCGATGCGGGGAGAGTACCCCGAGTATAACTTTGACCGCGTTATGACCGACTTCGGTAAGCTCGACCGAGCGTCCCAAGAGATCTTCGCCGGGGCCAAGGTCCCACGGACACATCAGTACCGGGTGCTGCCCGGTGTCCAATCGCTGCTGTTCTACAAGACGATTGCAGAAGTCAGCCTTCTGATGGGTGCGATGTTGTCCTACGGTGCGAGCACTGTCGGGCTCGCTGACCGTGAAGTCAGCACCCCCGGAGTCGTTGACTTACTTGGGGAGTTCATTGGCAACTTCGCGTGGGACCACATCAGTCACATGTTTGATTATGCGATGTCGTTTGCTTCGGGAGACACCATGTACAAAAGCTACTACGGACCCAAGTTGACGATTGGTGAGGCCGAGGCCATGAGTTTCTTGGGCCAAGGCGACATCATCCTCCCTGACCGTCGAGGAGCCTACCGACTGAACCCACAGACGGATGAGGGGTACATAACGTTTCCTAGTGCGCTAAGGTACATGCTTGTCATGGGCCTTCGTGAGGCATCTATGCTGAAGGACTTCCATCGTGCGGCATCAGTGTACGGTATTTTAGACCCAGACAGTCCAGCCGCGCCTGTCAGTGTGCGGCAGATGGTTCAACAATATGAGGATGACGTAGGCGACTGGCGGGCACGATTTGACAGTATGCTTAATGTTGCTGGGATCCTTGAACGCCGCTTCTTGCACCTTGAAAACGGGAAGCATTTCTCCATTGAGCGAATGAAGAAGCAGATGCAGTTGAGAGAGGCGATCTGGAAGCAGCGTTCTGACGAAGCAATCAGCCAAGAATATCAACGAACTGTAATTAACGTCGACAACGAAGATGAGTTACTATCGGATTGAGGACGAAAGCATGTCGGGCTTAGAGTTGCGGGTGACGAATCTTGAAGAGCAAGTCGGTGGTATCCGCGAAGCGGTGGCAGTCATTCAAAATGAACAAAAGCATACTGTAAGTGCATTGGGCCGGATTGAAGAGCACCTCGACGAGATGCGAACCCGCTCATTGTGGAGCTTGACCTCTGCGCTAAAGCACCCGCAAACCATGATCATGGTCCTTACAGTTCTTGGTGGGCTGCTGGGGAACAATGCTATTCTCGCTATGGCCGACGGTTTAGCCGAGGCAAATGCAACGGAAACTGTTGACATAGTTAGCGAATAAGAATAACAATCAAGCAGGCCGAGGGCCTTAGAAAGTCGAGGAGACACAGACATGGCGAATTTGAAGCAAAAGTTCATCAAGCCCGGTAGAGATTACAACTACGCCGAGGGCGTTAAGGTCAGGGCTGGCGCGGCGATCACCGAAGGCCAAGTGCTCTACCCCAGTGGAAGCAGTGGGCCGTTCCTCGTCTACTCTCCAAGTAATGGGTTAGCGGCCCAGACCACGTCCGCGGGCCGCCTGTTGATTGCAAAGCACGGCATCGCTAATGACTCGTATGGCATTGGGCTTCCGTGGAAGATGGTCACAGGCCAGAACATCGCCGGGGTTACCGGAACTGCTATTTACTGTACCGTAAACGGTATCCTGTCCGCCGCCGTCCGCGGACAGATTGTCGGTCGCATCGTTACTGCCCAGTCGGGTGGTGGTGTCGCAGACGCTGTAGTGTTGTTCGCCCCTGAAGCTACGTCATAGTGGGAGGCTGAATGCCACGTTCAGTTAAGACCTCTAGGATCATCGCTGAGGCCACGCTTACGACAGGTGACCTCCCAGCCTCCGCTGGGGATGCAGTCTGCTTCTCGGTCACCGTGCCGACGCGTGGGTTTATTCACCGGGTGTCGATGCCCCTTATCTATACCTCAGCAGTCTCAGGTGATCCTGATGCAGGTGCCATGTACTTGCACACAGCGGGTCCCGGCACCTCCGGCACGACGCCCCTTAGTACAGCGCAGGCCGCGACAATCTTTGCTCAGGCGACGGTGAACCCCGAGCACAGCGACACGACGGGGGCAGACCTAGCTATTGCGGGAAGCCGCTATGTATGGTGCCCCGTGCTGGATTTCTCACAGGGGATGTCTACCGCCATCACTACTGGAGGCGGCCACACTGGACTCATGTATGATCTCTCTGGGACTACGCTTGGCCCTGTGTCGGGGACCTCGACGCTGTACGGCGTTTGGATCGGGGATGGTAATGTGAACTTCACTACGAACATCACCTCCGCGAAAGTCCGCTTTGAAATCGAACCCCTCTCGTAGGTGAATCATGGCATTCTGGGCCGCCGCAATTCCCATTATAAAGGCGATCGCTGCGGCTGCGGCTGGGGGTGCCGCTAGCGCAGGAGTAGCCAAGGCGGGCTCTAAGAAGCACCTACCCCCCCTCACAGGGGGAGCCCAGATGATGCCCCCCGTCGCAGGGGGTCAATCAAACGACATCGTGAAAGCTATCCTGATGGCGAATATAAAAGAACAGTACGCGGATAAAGAGGACAAAGAAGAGGCTCGCGAGGCGCAGGCTAAGGCTGTAGCGAAAGACGCAGCAGGGGCCGCTAAACGCTGATTACTCACGGGCAGGGAGTATAGGTGGCAAGCTACAAAGACTTAGCCAAACAATATGGGGCCAGACTTCGGGAAGCATGTGCTATCGCTGAACACGCGCCGGGTCGGCGTAAGGTCGCTCAGATGCTTACGGACTGGTCGGGCGAACGTGTCACCCAGCACGCGGCACGCAAGATCATGGAGCAGTTGAATCTGGCGAAGGGTGAGCACACGGGCCGGGTGAAGTCGCTTAATCGGATAGACGACATCTCTGACACGCCTATGGACAGAAGGTTAGCGTCTAAGGGGCAGTCCATCCAGACCCTTCAGCAGTTGCTCGACGTGGCGGAGGTAGACGACAAAGAGTGGCGCGTCACCCATTGGAAAGCGAACAGTTGGGAGCAGGCCACAAAGATACGGGATCAGCTACAGAAGATCACCCTGTACCAAGTCAAGGCAAACCTAGAGCGGCGGATCGAAGCGGCGTACCGTCCGGCGGAGCCCGCGCAAAAGTTCACGCAGGTCGATCACCCCGCGCGTAAGTCCCGACTGAAGCACGCGGTCATCGTCCCTGATTTGCAAATGGGATTCCGCTGGACCAAGCGGTATCAGTATTTAGAACCTATGCACGATCGAAAAGCAATGGATGCTGTCGTTAAACTAATACGGGAAGTTAAGCCCCACTATGTAATTCTCTTGGGTGACATGATGGACCTCGCGCCATGGAGCACACGCTTCCCCCGCCAACCTGAGTACAAACAAACCACGCAACCCGTCATCGACGAGCTACACTGGTGGCTTGCCGACATCCGGTCCTCCGCTCCGGGTGCGGAGATCGTGTACATGGCGGGCAATCACGAAGAACGTATGCACAAAGCAATGGTCGAGAAACTTCCTGAAGCCACTTACTTAGCCCAAGCGTTCAAAGACTCGCCCGCGCTGGGTGTCCACAACCTACTCAGGCTAGATGACCTAAACATAGATTACATAGGTCCTTACGGAGAAGACTGGTGGCTGTGGGACAGAGTACGCATCACACATGGAACGAAGGTACGTTCCGGCGGTGGGGCCACAGCCGCAGCGATTGCTAAGACCGCCCGCTGGTCTGAGGTCTATGGACACGTCCATAAGGTAGAACTTATGCAGAAAACATTCCACGGCCCCTTCGGTCGGAACGTGATTACAGCTATGTCTCCGGGCTGTCTCTGCCGTGTTGATGGTACTGTACCGGGCGTAAGTTTAAACCCGGACTGGCAACAAGGATGTGGAATTGCTACATTGGACGAGAAGACTGAACAGGTCCACATGCAGGTACTTCCTGTCTACGACGGCTCGCTTGTTTGGGATTCGCGTGTTATTGAGGGGCAAGACCCCGTTGAGCAGATTGCTTTTGCGACAGGCTGGAAACAGCTTATTGGAGACTGACATGGCAAAGAAAGGTAAGTTCAACATCTTCGCACTCGCTTCTCGCATCCTTCGGGTTGGTCGGGAGATCACAGGCGCGCTGTCCGACGACGGCAAGATCAGCGACCGTGAGCGAGATCTGATTATTGCAGTTTTGTTGGAAGAGATTAGTGGGTACCTAGACGAGATCATGGGGTGATGAATGGCCGCTATAGGTAACAACCAGAAAACAGGTGTCACGTATAGAATCTTCCACGATGAAGACGCGGAAGCGCAGGACAACGTAGCGGGCGGAAGCTGTTCTGTTTACACGCTGTTCATTTATAACGCTTGGGGCACTGAAGTGTGGTTGAAGTTGTACGACGCCATCGATCCAGTCTACGGGACGACCGCACCGTCGCACATCTTCCGCGTCCACCAGAATACCCGTGAAGTATTTTCGTGGCCGACAGGACTCGTATTCAGTACCGGCCTCAGCTATACAGTAACTACGGCCAACGGAACCCTCTGTCCTGCGTTCCCCGGCACTGCAAACGTAATGCGTATCATTACTTCCTGAGGCAAAAATGGCGGCTACATCCTTTCCGGTTCTTGATCCACTCGCAGACATCGAGATCGTCGACACGGCGGTCACGAACACCACTGTTGCTAACGCCTCTGCATCTAGTGGCACTGTCACGTTGTTCTATGTGGAGATCGACAACACCGCGAACACAGCTACGAGCTACCTGAAGATGGTGCGCGCCGCTTCGGCAACCCCCTCCAGTACGTCCCCCGATACGATTATGAGTGTGCCCGGTAGCACTAAACAGTACTTCGCTTTTGCGACAGGTATGGATCAAACGTACATCACGTACTGGGCGACCTCCACTGCGGCTAACGGGACGAGTCAGACCGCCCCGTCTACGGCGATCACCGTACGGTTCCTCCTCAATAACGCCTAAGTTAGCTTAACCTTTCCGAAGGTCAGCCCTCTTGTGGCTTCGTGCTCACTGTACTCTGGCATTTCGGGGAGCCTTGGGCCGACGGGTCCGATGCCTCGCCAGACGACTCCATCGTGCTCAACACCGTTCCGGCGACTTCTCGTCGCTTCCAACACGAGCAATCGATCTCCACTGGAGAAACCAAGGAAAGAGTGTCCCCCTTCCCACTCACCCTTCCACACTTGATACAAGTACCACCCGTCACCATGTTCGTTTTTGCCAATGCCCAACTCCTCCGCGACCCTGAGTGGGCCCCACATATCTTTGCGGTCCCACATCTGCCATCTCTTATAGTAGTCTACTGACCATGGCGCGTCTGGGAATACTTGTGACAGCAGCCCCCATGTGAATGTCGAACAATCTATTTCCTTAGTACCTGTACCAAGCAAGGATGGAGGTACGCCACGGACATCAGGTAGGAAGTCTACCTGACCCCCGTAGCTGTACCCAACCCAAGGGCTCAGGCTATCGGACACACGGTCGGTCAATGTCAACAAGGTCCCATCCGAAACTTGCGGGGCAATATCCTTCTGGCATGATTGTACTTTGAATAAAGACTCCCGCACAAGAAGGCAGAGTTCGTGCCACACGCATCATCCCCGCTAGGGTTAAAGGGTCATAGGCTTTATCTGGGTAGATAAACAGGCTATCCTCCGGGTCGAACAACGACGCCGCGAGAGCTACTGCTAGTATAACCGTCTCGGCCCCGGAGGGTACGAAGTCATCGTCAAAGCAAACGCTGACCGCACCGTCAGGCATGTCGATAATCTTAGGTGCGCGCCCATTGTCGGGCACCCATCGAACCATTTGATTCTCCAAAGCGTCAGCAACTTTGCGGCCGAACGACCGCATACGTTCCTGCACTTCTTTAAGCAGGGCCTTTGTGTCTTCAACAGCAAGCTCGGTCTGTACCTTGTCTGCCATGATCTCCTCAGTACGGTGGTACTTCAGAGCGATGCCCAACTCCTTGGCTGTGGCCCTGTGCTTCGTCAACGACTTACGTAGGTTAGTCTCCATATGAAGCAGAGCATGTCGGTGAGACTTGTGCTGCGTCACCATCTGGGACCACAAAGGATAATCTAATTCAATTTCCATTTCATCCAGCGTATGCTCCAGAACAAAACGGTAGAACGCATCTCCGCTTCCGGTCATTGCATCCATGCACTCTTTGACGACATGCCGGTACGGGGCAAAACGCCACCCACCATAGTCGTACTGGTGGCCGCTGGCCATGACAACGCAAGAGAAGAGTTTGGAATCCTCTGCATAGTGTGCGGGGAGGAGGTGCCTCAAACGTGATTTAAGTTTCACGTCCTTCCCTGCCATGTCGGCGGCCGCTCCGGTCAAAGCCAGTTCGATCGCATGGACCACTGTACTCTTCCCCGAACCATTCTTCCCCAGTAGTAGAATATACTCCGACTCAAATCTCAGTGTCTCTTTCATTCCCTTCAAGTTTGAATTAATCGATCTAATCATACTTCCCTCCAATTGTTGCCGATGTCGGCTTCTGCTGTGAACGTGACGGGCAGACCATCCACCCGTCTTGTTAGTGTTTCAGTAATGACCTTCGCCACGTAATCTGCTTCCGCTTCGGGGACTGCAAAGACCACCGCATCGTGAAGTTGATTGACAAGTCCGGTCTTGTTTTTGAAGTCGAAAGGTAGATGCTCCTCTACCAACTCGATCATCGAAAGCCCTACAACGGCGAATCCTCCAGCTTGTACGCCGAAGTTTAGGATTGCGTTGTAGTCGTCCTTCGCGAAGTAGCGTCGTCTCCCGAGCACTATTTCCTCCACGTAGTTTAAGTCCCTACATGATTTCATCGTACGGCCCCACCAACGCTTGAACTCCGGGGCCTTGTCCTTCCACCTGCGGTGGAGCATCCGAATCTGTCTCAAGGTGTAGTGAGCGTACAATAGGTTCCCGCTCTCGTCTTCGCCCCGACTGATTATCTCATGAACTTTCGGAGCGGACGCACCGTATAGCGAGGCAAAGCAGATTGTTTTCGCGAGGTTCCGTAGCTGCTTGAACTGGCCCTTTCCTTTGCCCATCTTGGAAGCCGGGGCACCTTCCGCATTCCAGAATTTGTCCCCGAACATGAGGTCCGCAGTGAGATTATGGGGATCGATCTGACGCTTTTCAAAGGCGTCGAGGTAGTGGTCTGCCCCAGCCAAGGCGGCCGCAAAACGGAGTTCCAACTGATCATAGTCTGCACCGACGAAGACACAGCCCGGAGGAGGGATGAAGATATTACGTAGGTCGAACGGGATGTTTTGGAAGTTAGGGTTACTTGAACTGAGCCGTCCGGTAACTGTACCTGTTGAATTATAGTCCGGGTAGACATAGCCATCCTTTACCAGACCAACGTCTGGGGCTAGTTTGCGAAGGTAGGTGGAGAGTAGCTTCTGTGCTCTCCGATAAAACCTAAGTGCATTAATGAATTGACGTTGCTCGTCTTCAACGAGTGGGCTAACCACGAGAGATCTCAACGACGCCGCGCCAACTGATTCCTCTCCTGTCTCCGTGTGTTCCTGAACGGGAAGGTTCCAGTGTCCGAAAAGCAGATCACGGACCTGTGCGTTGGAGTTGGGATTCATCCCCGGACGGTACTTATGTATTACTTCGATCCACTTATTGGCTGCGGCTTCTTGCTTGTCCTGATGTTCTCGACGTGTCTTTTCGTCCACACGCATACCTAGCCGTCGCATCCCAACACAGATGTTCTGGAGCTTAGCGTCGGTCTTGTATAGGTGACGCTGCTTCCGCTGTCGTGCCTGCCTCTCAAGCGGTGGGACGATACGTGCGGTGACTGCAACGTCAGTCGCGCAGTATTCAAATAGCTCTTCGTCCGTCCGGGCCGTGACTCCGGTGTGGTCTGCTTTCCATGCAGGGACATCTGTCTCGATAGAGCCTACGAATCCAAGGGAGTGACGGAACTCCGACCGGGCCAGCTTATGTAGAATCAAAGTATCTAGTAGTGGCTCTGGCGTGACGCCGAGATGTGACTCCACTACCAACCTGTCGAAGTACCCAGCGTTGTGTCCGACCTTCAGGAACTTCGTCTCCGTAAAGACATCCCGTAGAATCTGCTTCACTTCGGCTTCGTCTTCTTCTGAGTAGAAGCGTACCAACCCGTCGATGCTGACGAACGGGACGATGTACACCTCGTCCTTCGTTCCGATACCGATGCAACGGAGGTCAGCATTCACTGCATCGATCCCGTCTGTCTCTACGTCGTATGTGATCTGACCTCCCCCAAGCCGCAGAAAGAACCCGGCCAGTTCCTTGGGGGTTGGTGTGAACACGACCTTAGGTTCTTCCCAAGTAAGTTTCTCCCGCGAGTGCCGAACCGCTTTGGCGATGTCACTGGCTAGAACCGGGGCCAGCTTAGGCTGACCGACAAGGGCGTAGGGTGCGTACGTGGGTAGAACTTTCTGTTCCCCGATAAGCGTGGGACCGCCACGCACTGCTTCCAACGATACGTTCCCTCGGAGGACAGCCTTAGTAGCGTAACTTCCAAGCGGGACCACCATCTTATAGGACTTTAGATGTTGCCGCAAGTGGCCACCGCACGCCTCAATGGGGGACATGTAGGGCTTGTCACCCTTGGCCTTACGTCGTCTATTGATGCTTCGCAACTTAGCCAAGTAGGATTTGGGATCATCATTGGGCCAACGGCATCCGATGATGTGGCCCCATGATACCGAGCATCGGTCATGCCCATGCTTGGTCAGTTCAGTCAGGACGTGTGCCCCTGATGTGTCTGCAAGGGGGCGACCTAAGTCAACGTCAGTCTTCGATGGACCTTCGCCCAGAATCAAGATGTCGGCCGCACCCTCAAAGTCCACGGGGCTCCAACAGTCTTCTTTTTCCCAGTGCGTTTTAAGCGGGCACTGCTCGCACTTAGCTTTATCGAACGCCATGCACCCTCCCAGAAGGAGGTGCCTCACGGATCAACTTTCAAAATCCTACTCAACAACCGTACGTTCAATAAGTTGTTGAGACTGAGACACCCCCTAAGGTAAATGGGAGGATGCTTCGCGAGGTAACCAGCCCCTACTGGACGGGATAAGGAATGTGTAAAACATTCCCGTCCAGATTGAAACACCCCCCCAAAAAAACTTAGACGCTGATGAACTCACCCAAGGCCGAGCTACCCGTGCCTGCACCGTTAGATGCAGTACGCATAGCGGACTTAGCTTGAGCAGGAGTCAGCCACTTGCGAGTGGGCCAGCCCCCTTCCTCAACGGCCGGGGCATAGTAACAGTACCCGGTCCTTCCCTCGACGGTATCCTTGAGGCCATCCACGATGTCATCCATCGACAGATTGGCTCCACTGAAGGCTGCTTTAATCTCCAGTGGGCTGAGTCCCAAAGCGGTAAAGAAGCGCATCCAAACGCCCTTCACCTTGTCGTCTACACTCTTGGGGATGTTGATACCATCTCGGATGGTACACCCTTCAGAGTCTCCGTCAGTGATGGTAGCCGTGAGGCTAATCCTAGCATTGCCGGACTGCGTAGTGTAGGAATCGACCTTCGTCAGTTTGACGGGGAAGACACCCTCACAAGCAGGGGGTTGAGAAAAATTGTTCGTTCCAGTAGTAAAGTCAAAATTAAACATTCGTCACCTCTCACATTGAATCAATGAAATTATGTAGCAGATTGCTACTATGTTGGCGTAAAGATGCACGGTCAAGCGCATCGAGAAAGATCCATCGCACATGCTTTGGATCTTGAACCTTTGTCAACAAACGCTCCTCCCATGAGGAGAACACCGCTTTAACGTCGGGCCTCTTATCGGCAAGCGTCTGTGACAAATCTTGACTGAGAGCCTCAACGTGCTCGTCGAAACCCTTGAAGGATTCCGGTCGAGGTACGTCATAGCCCGCAGCAAGCAAGACTTCCCGTAGGTTCAAAGGGAAAGTTTCCGGTGTGATCGCAAGGCGATCTCCCGTGATGTAACTGGGATCTGGTCCAGTCTGGTAGACGTAGGGCCAGCCCTTCGCCTTCTTATCGTAGACCACCCGAGCGCAGAAGTCCCACATAGCTGGGAGCTTCTCTGGCAATTGCCAGCCGGGGATCAAGGGACAGCCCTTGACCCATCGCTTCTGTCCGTCCTGCCCCACTTCCTTTGGTGATTGTTCATGCATCGTAAGGAAGACATGGCAGTCGGCGTTCCGCGCTGCGTCCCGCATGTCGTAGACACGCTTGTTAAAGATGTCGAATGCTCCCCATCCGGCCACAGCTTTCTTGCACTTAGCAAGTTCCATGTCCGCGATGATGCTGAAGTCATCGATGATGATGGCTGGGTACTCAGCACTATGAGCCTTGATGAGCTTCGCGATCTCTCCGATCCCGATGCGCTCGTCAACCTCGATAGCCTTGACCTTGCATCCGATAAAGTTGGCACACTTCAGTGCGCCTCGCAGCCCGATGAACAAGCCGTCAGGAAACGCTCGTACCATAGCCAGTGTCTTCCCAGTCTTAGCTGGTCCGTACGTCCCTCCAAAAACATATTTACTCATTTCATTCCTCCCCATTGACAAGTTGATAAAAATTTACATGGACCGAAGTTCCAACAGGCTCCCCCGTGAAACGAACCGGGCCAATCCATTGGCTCTCTTTCTGCATATCTGTGTATGATTTGCTCTGCGTGTAAGATCGTACTCTTGAAGTTGGCTACTGCGTAGGGAGCAGGCTCGACTGGCACCCGAGTAAACTCAGGAGACTTAGAACCTTTGGGCCACTCAATGACATTGAGGAGTACACCACCCCACCGTTCACCATACTTCTTCTGTCCGATCATCTGGTAGCCAAGCATCTGCCCGCTGATTGAATACTGTCCAAGCAATCGGTTCGACCAGTTCTTAGCGGATTTATGATCGACATAAAAAATCTTATGCGTGATGGGATGTTCCCAGATAGCGTCCACTCTCTGTGTATACAGGAGTGATTCGTCACGCTCGTCATCAAAGACGTGGACCATGAGTTCATGCTCTACGGCTTTGGTAATCCAGTTCTCTGACTGCCAGTGCAGTTGGTACGCCAGAAGAACTTCTACTACTTCATCCACATAGCCTAGCCATGTGGCACGCTGACCATCGGGTTGACGTTCAGCTAATTCGATGACTGCCTGAGCGGGGTCGAATAGCTGATCTTCCTTTCCCTTCCACTCATCCATCTGGAGAGCGTAGTGGTGAGCGATACCTATGTGGATCATCGAACCTTTGACTAAGGCTTCCGCCGGGGCCATCCCCGAAACGGGCCGCTCTGTCTTGTACTTTAGTGCAAACAAGCGTGGGCACTTTAGTGCAGTCTGTAAGCGATGCCATCCCCTACGAGATGGCCCCGGATCGATTAGATGTTTCATGCGTCAGGCAGATTCTTCACGCCGCCAAAAAGCAACGAGGCAGTAATCTTAGCTTGATGCGCGTCCTCATACATGTCTTCTACGCAGTCGAGAAACGCCAGCTTGGGAACCTCAGTCGCAACGCAGAGGGCTACCAAGATCTTAGCGACCTCGGAAATCAACACGTCCACGTCTGTACTTTCCGGCTGTGCTTTCAACAACTCCTCAAACCCATCTCTAAACTTATACCGCGTTGCTGCGGCCATTGACTCTTCATTACATTCCATTAGACACCTCCAAAATTGAATTAATTATCGCTTCCTCATTATCAGCACCGGACAGTGTATCCGCTAACGACTGGGTTTCCCCGTCATTTAGTGTCACGGATACGTCCTCTAGTTTCTCCAGCAGAATGTCGGCTACATGCTCATCCACCGTGCCCTCGGCAACGACGTATGAAATCAACACTGGTCTGTCCGACCCGTGTCGACTGAAGCGACCTTCAGCCTGAGTGACTTGGCCCGGAGTCCAAGGCAAGAGGGCAAAGTAAACAACGTCCGTATGTTGAAGTCCATCAATGGCTTCTCCGAACGCATCATGTGTCCCGATAAAGAGGGCGGGACCCTCATGGTCAGCATAATCTCTGACCATGTGCTCTCTCTCGGCAAGGCTATCCCCGCCGTGGCCACACCACATACCGCAGGACTCGCGTCCTCGGCCTTTCTGGAGTGACGTGTAGAGAGACTCGCAGTCCTTACGTCTACTGGTAAAGACTACGACCTTCTGGTTCTGGTCTAGCATCTCTCGGACTTCCTTTACAATCCATCCACGTTTACGAGACGCTGCTTCCTGCAACCGTACCTCAAAGACCGCCGACCCACCTCGTCGTGCTGCCTTTTTCATTTCAGTTCTAAACGACATCTGGCGGGTTTGGTCTTCCGGGCCTAGATACACTAGCTGTCTACGTTTAGGTGGAAGATCTTTCGCCATTTCGGTATAGGATACTGCGTGTGTCACAGAACTTAACTTACGTTTAAGTTCCTCACAGTTGCTCGTCCCTGTTGTATCGAGCCCGCCATACAATCCGGGCTTCGCATCACAGAAGTAATGAACGAAGTCCCACGATGACTGCCACCTACCGGGCTGGATTAAATCTAATTGCGCCCATAGATCGTCCCGTCTGTCTCGGATGGGTGTTGCTGTAAGTCCAAGGCTCCGGCTCGCCAGCTTGCTTAGTCGAGAAGCATACGCTGCCCGGTTCTCCATGAGTCGCCACCCAATTGTACCGTTAGTTCTAACGTACTTCTCTTTACGTCGGTGGGACTTACCCTTGTGGATCTCATCCCAGATCACAGACATCGGATGATTACCCGCCCAACGTACTAGCTCGGGATACCAGCCCTTCAGTATCTCCCATGACAAGACAACAGCCTCATCACCGGGGCTAAGTTCGTAAGGCGTCGTCCCTGACAATACACGTAGCTTTAAGTCTGTGTACTGTGAGGCTTCCCGCTTCCACTGGTTCTTCGTCGTCGCTCTGGTGATGATGACTTTCTTCTCACCCACCGGGCCACTCACTAGAAATAGTAGTGCTGCCAATGTTTTACCTGAACCACAGGCCCACCATAAGTTGGACCCGTCATTACCTCTGCTATGTAACCAGCCCCACGCATCCTTCTGGTATGGAGTCAAGAACTCCAGTACCCACGGCTTGAGCCGTGTATGGATACGGGGGACTTCCCAAGGAAATCCCTGTCCCATTTTAAGCCTCAATCATCTCGGTTGGAAAAGTATGGAACGCAATCCACGCTGCCACGTCTTTATCAAGACCTGTCAAAGCGACATCGCATCCGTCAATCTCTAATTCTACGCTGAACATCTCGGAGGTAGCTACGTAGATTAATTGCTCGTCAAAGTCTGGGACCTCTTCAAGCTCAAGGACGATCTTCATACATGAAGTCTAACCTTCTTACGACACGCCTTCTTGCTACTTGATTTCTTTTTATCTGGATGTCGCCCCGCCTTCGCTGACCGGGCCATCATGTTCACTACAATCATATTCCTCTTCTTCGGCTTCATCGCATCCTCCTTCTTTCTATGTTAAGTCGGGGAATGAGCCCACGACGAAATGCTGTTATTTTTGTCTGGCTGTATCTTGCCAGCTATGTATGTATCTCAGTCCCCCTCGGTATCTACTGGGCTGGACTCGGACTCGGATGGTGGTGAGAGTTTATCTAGTTCCTCCCGCCAAACCCGTAGGAATCTCCTCCCATCTCGGCAGTCACAGGGGACGAGCTTTGCTTCGTCTCCATGCATCCAGCCAAGCATGTGTAGGTAGCCATAGCCCCTGCAATCAGGACACGTCTTCAGGTTCTTCGGCATAGCTAAAACCTCCATCTCCGAATTCATCAACGCAATCAAGTAGTCTGTCGTCCGACTCATCGTCTTCCTCCTCTGTATGTTGGTTCTTGTATCGCTGTTTAAGTCTAAATAAGTATCCAGCAGTCTGCTCCTCAAGTTCACATGCACAACCGCAGTCGTCACACCACGTTCTCGACCAC
>TARA_R110000765_G_scaffold10984_6_pt1 | contig 14298 bp, 16 predicted proteins | sample TARA_R110000765 | Tara Oceans TARA_R110000765 (sample SAMEA4398168) | marine metagenome | biome: Polar Biome; feature: [MES] marine water layer (ENVO:01000295) within the mesopelagic zone...; material: water (ENVO:00002006), including particulate matter (ENVO:01000060) such as...... | reverse complement strand
CCCGGCGGCACTGCGTGCCTTGATTCCGGGCTTTGGTGGATGTCCGCAAAGTCCCGCACAGCAGAATTTGACCCATACTGCGTCCAAGGCCGCTTCGGGTCCTGACGCTAAGCCGCCGCCAGCAGTTTTGCCTCATATGCGCGCAAACAGGGTGCGGCCTTGGGGCCATAGGTGACAAGGTCGGGAAACAGGGTTTCGATTTCGGCCCGCGCGACCGGGTTCACCGCCTGTTTGGTCATATCGCCGGGGTACAAGGTCTCTGACCAGATCCCGTGCGCCTGCACCACGTGATGCGCGTCCAGCAGGATGTGGTGATAGGTCACCAGCCCGCCCGTGCGGCGATAGACGCCGTCCATGTTCAGCAGATCGACCGCCCGCACCAGCACCTCTTCCTGACCATAGAGCAGTTCTGCGCGCCAGTCGGTCAGCAGGATCGCATGCTGCGGTGACACGACCACATCGCGGTCATTGCCCAGCGTGCCTGCGGTGATCACGATCGGTGCCAGATCGCTTTGAGACAGCACGGTGGTCGCCCCGATCCAGCGGATCGGCTGTGCACCGTCGGTGCCGGTGATCACCAGATCGCCCTGCGACAGGTCCTCGACAGCGCGGGGGCCATCGGGCGTTTCGATCATCATGCCCGAGGCAAAGCATACCACCGAACCGCCAAGGCCCGTGTGCGGGGTGCTGTCGTCGTTTTCGGTGATGCCGCCTGTGGTCAGGTTGGTGTCGGCAGGGGGCATCCCATCGGGAAACACCAGGAAATAACCGTTTTCGCCGGCATCCAATACGTCATTGTCGTTGTTCAGGTCCACGTCGATGACGCCCACACGCCACGTGTTCGTGCCGTCGGTCACGGTAAAGGTATAGTCCCAGATCACCTGTCGGTCGACGCCGTCAATCTCGACCGTCTGCTCCCAGGCCCCGCCAAAGCGTTCCGCGCTGTCGACATATTCGTTCACATCGCCGTCGCCGTTGAACACGGTTGCGCCGTCGTTTTCCTCGACCACGAAATAGGTATCTTCGCCGCTGTAGCGCCATGTGCCATTGGGCGCGTAGGCATAGTCGACGGGGTTGCCGTTGACCGTGCTTTGCGTGCCGCGAATGACGTTGGTGTATCCGTAGTAGACGGCCATCGAAGAAACCAATCCAGTTGTTGTGTCTGGATCGTGTCTGAAGCCGAACCGGGGCAACGCTTGGGCCGTTGCGTGGCTATTTTGGTGTAATTATCTCTGGATCGGGCACAATTGACGCCGATTGTGCCCGATATGTGGCGAACCACAGCGGGTTCGCCACAGTTTGAACCGTTAAACGGGGATCAGGGCAGGTAAGGGGCCGGATCGACGCTTTCAAAGCCCTTGCGCACCTCGAAGTGCAAATAGGCATTGTCGCCGCTGCGCAGCTTGGCAATGCTTTGTCCCCGGCTGACGTTGTCACCCTTCTTGACCGCCACATCGCCGACGTTGGCATAGACGGTCAGCAGGTTGTCGGGGTGACGCACCACGATGATCGGCACGCCATCGGCGCTTTGGGTGATGGCTGCCACACTGCCCGAGGCCGCGGCCTTGACCGGCGTGCCTGCGGCCGCCTTGATGTCGATGCCCTCGTTGCGGCCCTTGGCATAGGTGCGGATGATCGACCCGTTGACCGGGTAGGCCATCGCCGTGTTGCTGTCCGATTTGACCGTCTGCTTGCCGATGTCCGCCACGGGTTCCTTGGGCGCTGCTGCGGCGGCCGGGGCCGGTTTGGCGGTGTCGTCCTTGGGCAGGGGCGTGGCCGCACTGGGCGGTGTCGGCGTGGGCGAGCCTGCGCCGGGTGCCGTGGTGGTTACAGGGGCCGGAGTGCGTTTCGGCGGGGCCTGTTGCGCCACGGGGATCAGCAGGAACTGACCTTCGCGGATCGCGAAATCGCTGCTCAGACCGTTCCATTCGGCCAGGGACCGCACCGGCACCTGATAAAGCCGCGCGATGGTATAGGCGGTCTCGCCGCGTTCGACCTTGTGGCGGATCGGTTCCTTGCCGGTCTGCGTTGCTGTCGGTTGTGCCGTCGGTTGCGAAGCGGTGGCAGGCGGCAGCGTCGTGGTCGCCGGTGTTGCGGCAGAGCTGTCGATGGCATTGCCTGCCAGCGTGGTCACATCCACCGGCGCGGGCTGGATCGGTCCGGTGCCAACAGCGCCCGTCGCGGGCGAAGGTTCGGCCACGCGGCGGGGCAGGGCGATGATCTCGCCTGCGCGCAGGGGCGCGGTGGTTGCGATGCCGTTGTAGCTGCTCAGCTCGGACGCGCTCAGACCCAGCCGCCCGGCCACGTCGTTCAGCGTGTCGCCCCGGCGGGCCACGGCAACCTGATAGTTGGGATAGGACAGCACACCGCGGTTGTCCGGGCGTGGCCGGTCCGTGGTGGCATTGACGGCGGCGTCCGCAGTCGAGAAGGCGCCCGCGCCGCCGCGAAGGTCAAAGTCGAGCGGTTGATCGCAGGCCGCCAGCGCAAATGCGCCGCAAGTGGCCAGCAACAGGGGCACGCGATGGCGCGGAATATATCGGATCATCTGGCTCGTCCTCTTCACACGCCCCGTTATTCGGGTTCGGGGCCTTGTTATGGGTCTTGTCATCGCTTTTGTCGGTCCATGCAACACAGGGTCAAGCGCGCGCTGTCAGGAACGGTTTATCGGCATATTTCCGCCGTATTATGTATCTTTTCCCAGGCCTTCAAGCAAGGGGACGAAGCGCACGGGGCGCAATTCGTCGTATTCCAGACCGGTTTCGGTCTTGTGCACACGGATCAGGCTTTGCACGGCATCGGACTGGCCCACGGGCACGACCATGATGCCGCCCACCTTGAGCTGCGCCAGAAGCGGGCCGGGGGGGTCTTCGGCGGCTGCGGTCACAAGGATGCGGTCAAACGGGGCCTGATCCGGCAGGCCAAAGCTGCCGTCGCCGGTGATGGCGGTGATGTTGGTCAGATCCAGCGCATCGAAAATCTCGCGCGCCTCGCGCACCAGACGGCGGTGGCGGTCGATGGTATAGACCCTGCGCGCCAGCTTGCTGAGGATCGCCGCCTGATAGCCCGAGCCGGTTCCAACCTCGAGCACCTTGTCGCGCGGGCTGATCTGCAAGGCCTGCGTCATCAGCCCCACGACCGACGGCTGGCTGATGGTCTGCCCACAGGCGATGGGCAGCGGCATGTCCTCATAGGCGCGCGTCGCGAACAGGCCGCGAATGAACGGGCCGCGGTCGATGGCCTCCATGGCCCCGAGCACAGCCTTGTCCGTCACCCCCTTGGAGCGCAACGCATAAAGGAACTGCATCTTGCGTTGAGCGATTTCGTCTTCGGTCATGTGTTCAGCGCCCCGAGGCGGTCCATCATGTCATGCGCGGTCAGATCGGCGCGCATGGGTGTGACCGAGATATAGCCGTCAAGGTTGTCATAGGCGTCGGTGCCCGGTGCGGTGTTAACCTGCTGGTTGCCGCCCTTGATCCACACGAACTTGCGCCCCGAGGGGGCCTCGTGCGGTTCGGTTGAAAAGCGCACGTCGGGGCGACGGCCCTGTTTGCTCAGCCGGGTGCCTTTGACATCGGCGGCAGGCACGGGCGGAAAGTTCACGTTGTAGAACAGGTGATAGTCGCCCGAATGCGCGGGTGTCGCCTCAAGAATGCGGCGCACGGTGTCTGCCCCGTGGGCAAGGGCCGCTTCGAAGGGATCCTTCAGCGTGGCATTGGCGGGGCCGAAATACTGGGACAGGGCAATCGCTGGAATGCCCTGCAACGCGCCCTCCATCGCACCGCCCAATGTGCCGGAATACAGCGCGTTCTCGGCCGAGTTGTTGCCCCGGTTCACGCCCGACAGGATCAGGTCGGGGGCGGCATCCGCCATCACGTCGTGCACGCCTGCCAGAACACAATCGGCTGGGCTGCCCTCGGCGGCAAAGCGGCGCGGGCCCAGCTTCGAGATCATCATCGGATGGGTGTAGCTGATGCAATGCCCGACGCCGGACTGTTCAAATGCAGGTGCCACGGTCCAGACCTCGCCGTCGTAGCCTGCAATCTGGCTGGCAATGGCGTGCAGGGTTTTCAGACCCGGTGCCGCGATGCCGTCGTCGTTGGTGATGAGAATACGCATGTTTTGCCCCTTTTGCCCTTAGTATTCAGGCCACAGCATTGCGGCAAGGGCAGGCTGGGGTTGCAGTGTGGATTTGTGGCAGATCAGAGGCAGTGCGTTGCGCGCAGGACTCATCACGGCAGCCGCGCGTGGCTGACCGGCCCGTTGGAAAGGGGGGTCGAGACCCTAAGACGCTTGGAGGCTTGCCAGAATATGCGCGGCCTGCGCGTGCGGGTCGGCCAGTGGCGCGCGGTCTTCGCCGGGGAAGAAACGGGCGCGGGTGGCTGTGGGCATCGGATCGGGCTGTGCGATCACGACGCGTGGGCCGGTCTTTGTGGTCTCGGCCTGCCAGCTGCGGGCCAGCGCGATCTGCGCCGCCTTGGTCGCACCATAGCTGCCAAAGAATTTCTCGCCCGCGCGCGGGTCGTCAAAGAACAGCGCCGTGCCGTCGGTGCCCAACAGCGGGGCCACGTAATTGATCAGCGTTGCAGTGGCGGTGATATTGGCGGTGATGGATTTGGCCATGTCGCGGCTGTCGATATGGCTGGTGGGCGTCAGCGGTGCCGCGTGGATCGCGGTGTGCGCCCAAATGTCCAGACCGCCCCAACGGTCGTGAATGCCCCGGCACAGGGTCGCCATCGCCTCGGGCACGGTGATGTCCATGGGGGCCAGCGTGGCACTGCCGCCAAGCGCCTTGATCCGGTCGTCCAGCTCTTCGAGCGCGCCGGTGGTCTTGGCCACGGCGACGATGTGATGGGTCGGGGCCAAGGCTTCGGCCAGCGCAGCACCAAGGCCGCGCGAGGCGCCGGTGATCAGGGCAAGTTTGGGGGCGTTTGTCATGGGCTGCGTGATGGAGACATTGCGCGCCAAGGTCAAGAGGCGCACACGCCGTATCAGGCCGCGTTTGTCTCGGCGCTGGGACGGGCGTGCGGGCGCAGAGAGCTGACAATCTCGCCGGGCTGGGGCAGGCGCAACACTTCGGTGCGGCCGTTGCGCGCCACGTGCAGGACATCTTCACCGATGGCGACAACCTGGCCCAGACGGGTCTTGTCGCCCGGTCTCACGGTGTCGATGCGGCCATTGGGATAGCGGATCATCGCACGCGGTGCGGCGGTCGAGCCGAATATGCCCAGCAAAACAGGCTGGTTCAGGCGCACCGCATTTTTCTGCGTCGCCAGCTGGTTGGTTTGAGGAGAGGCTTTTTCCATACGACAGGTCCTTCGGGGGCAATCGAAGGTGCGGGGTATCACGGCGGCAGACAGCCGCAAGATGGGGGAATCTTGCCATCGGCCAATAGGTGCCACCCTCTGCGCCAAGCTTTGCCGAAGGCTGCGGCATTGTGTGGCACGGGGCTTGCGGCGGCGGGAATCGCCCGCGTGTGTCAGGGTTTGCGGTGATAGGTCAGGGTCATCGCGGCCAGATGCGCGATGGGCTGCGTGTCCAGCGGGGAGCTTAAGGGAAGCGCCAGCGCGCGGCGTCCGTCGTTGGTCAGATCGGGGTAGAGGCTGACCATGCGCTGCGCCAGATCGGTCTTGCAATCCACATATGCGGTCAGCACATCGGGTGTGTCGGGCGACCAGTTCAGGCGCAGGGTCGAACCGGTACGCGGGGATGCAGGCCGCCATGCGGGCTGGCCCCACTTCAAGGATTCCGTGACAGGACCGACACTTGCGTCGTGGGCCGCCGCCAGAATGGCGGCGCGCAGGGCGTCGAAACGGGCACGCGCGGGTGCGGGCCATTGGGCGGTGATCTGGGTGAACGGGTCCATGGGAGAAGCCTAGCGCCTGGTGCTGACATATGCTGGCAGCAAAGGGATGGGGGCGCTGCCCCCGCGCCTTGCGGCGCTCCCCCGGAGTTTAGCTGCCAAGATGAAGCGGCGGGGTTATTCCGCCGCTTTCATCTCGAACCCTTTTTCCAGCATGTCCGACGGTTTCACCGGATATTCACCAGAGAAACACGCGTCGCAGTACTGCGGGCAGCTCTTGTTGCGGCCTTCGGCCTCGCCCACGGCGCGGTAGAGACCGTCCAGCGAGATGAACTTGAGCGAATCAACGCCCAGATGTTCGCGCATCTCGTCCTCGGACATGGTCGCGGCCAGCAGCTTTTCGCGCTGGGGCGTGTCGACGCCGTAGAAGCAAGGCCAGGCCGTGGGGGGCGAGGCGATGCGGAAGTGCACTTCGGCGGCACCGGCGTCCAGGATCATTTCCTTGATCTTGCGGCTGGTGGTGCCACGGACCACGGAATCGTCCACCAGAATGACTCGTTTGCCTTTGATCAGCGCGCGGTTCACGTTCAGTTTCAGACGCACGCCCATGTTGCGGATCTGCTCGGTCGGTTCGATGAACGTGCGGCCCATGTATTGGTTGCGGATGATCCCCATCGCATAGGGAATGCCCGATTGCAGGCTGAAGCCGATGGCGGCCGGGGTGCCGCTGTCGGGGACCGGACAGACCAGATCGGCCTCAACCGGCGATTCCTTGGCCAGCTCGCGGCCGATGTTTTCGCGGGTCTCGTACACGCTGCGCCCGCCCAGAATGCTGTCGGGGCGCGAGAAATAGACATGCTCAAAGATACAGAAACGCGGCGCGACACGGCGGAAGGGGAAATGGCTTTCGACGCCCTTGTCGGTGATCACCACCATTTCGCCCGGTTCGATTTCGCGGACGAATTCGGCACCGATGATGTCCAGCGCGCAGGTTTCCGAGCTGAGCGCCCAGCCGTCGCCGACACGGCCCAGCACCAGCGGACGCACGCCCAGCGGATCGCGCACACCGATCAGTTTGGTGCGGGTCATCGCGACGATCGAAAACGCGCCTTCGACGCGGCGCAGGGCGTCTTCCATCCGTTCGGGAATGTTGCGTTGCAGCGATCGTGCCATCAGGTGGATGATGCATTCGCTGTCAGAGGAGGACTGGAAGATCGAGCCGCGTTCAATCAGTTCGCGGCGCAGGGCGTTGGCGTTGGTGATGTTGCCGTTGTGGGCAATCGCGGCCCCGCCCATGGCAAATTCGCCAAAGAAGGGCTGCACGTCGCGGATCGCGGTCTGGCCCTTGTTGCCCGAAGTCGAGTAGCGCACATGCCCGATGGCAAGCGGGCCGGGCAGGGTCTCCATGACTTTCTGGCTGGTGAAATTGTCACGCACATAGCCAAAGCGGCGGGCGGATTGAAAACCCTGTTCGGCATCATGGCTGACGATGCCTCCGGCTTCCTGTCCCCGGTGCTGCAAGGCATGCAGGCCGAGAGCGACGAAATTCGCGGCATCCTGGGTGCCGATCACACCAAAAATACCGCATTCTTCTTTCAGTTTGTCGTCGTCGAAAGGATGTGCGGGCGGCATCATGCGTTCAGTCACGGGCGGATGGCTCCGAATCTGGGGTTGGTCGTGGGTGTGATACTGGGACCATGGCGTGGTGTCACGCCTTGAGGCCGAAATAGTTAAGGGATCTTGGTCGTGAGTGTGAATTGTGTCGATACAGTTTGTTTTCGAGGACACAATCCGGTGCAGCTGTAACAAGAATAGGGATGCGAGGGGCCTGGTACAACCCTTGGCGCGCCGCAGTGCAGCGCAAAGGCGACATTATTGTTCGCAGGTGCCCACCAGACCTTCGTATTGCTGGGTGATCCAGCCAAGCGCCTGCTCGGGCTTGCGGTCCTGAATGTCGGTGGTGAACCGGCCGAACACGGCAGCCGAGCGGCTTTCGTCGACGACGGTGAATTCCTGTCCGGTGATCACGGTGTCGTAGACAAAAAAGGCGACAATCACCAACAGGATGCCGCGCGCCACGCCGAAGAGAAAACCAAGCCCCTGATCCACGCCGCCCAAGGCCGAGCGTTGCACCAGCGAGGAAAACAGCGGGGTGAACAGCGACACGACAATCAGCGCCACGGCAAAGACCAGCGCAAAGGCTCCGATCACGCTGAGTTCGCAACTGTCGGCCAGGAATTCGCCCACAACGGGAATTTCGCGCACCAGCGGCTCGACCTGCGGTGCAAAGAGGAATGCAAGGATGGCCGCCGCGACCCAGCCTGCGATGGCCATGATCTCGCGTACGATGCCGCGCCCGTAAGCCAGCAGGGCCGACAGGATGATGACGACGGCCACCACGCCATCAATGATTGTGAAACCGTCCATCATCCGTTCCTTGTCTGTGCGGCGTTAACCTGCGCCAAATACTTCACCCACGAAACTGGTCAGGTCGTGCATCTGTTGCACCTTGATTCCGGACGTTTCGATGGCCTTGCCGCCGGCAGGGGCAAGTGCGGTGGTAAAACCAAGTTTTTGCGCCTCTTTCAACCTGTTTTCCGTTTGCGGGGCCGGACGCAGCGCGCCGGACAGGCTGATTTCGCCAAAAACAACCGCCCCTTCGGGCAGGGCGGCGTCTTCCCGCGCACTCAAAAGTGCGGCGGCTACGGCCAGATCGGCGGCGGGTTCGGAAATTTTCATGCCGCCTGCGACGTTCAGGTAGACATCGAGCCCGGCAAAGGGGATGCCGCAGCGTGCCTCGAGCACCGCAAGGATCATCGCCAGCCTGCCGCCGTCCCAGCCCACGACTGTGCGGCGCGGTTGGCTGTGCGGCGAGGGGGCCACGAGGGCCTGAAGTTCGACCAGCACGGGGCGGGTGCCTTCGATGCCCGCGAAAACCACCGATCCGGCGCTGGGTTTGCCGCGCTCGGACAGGAACAACGCCGAGGGGTTTGTGACCTGTTCCAGCCCGCGCCCGGTCATCTCGAACACACCGATTTCATCCGCGGGACCAAATCGGTTCTTGACCGCGCGCAGGATGCGGAACTGGTGGCCGCGCTCGCCTTCGAAATAGAGCACCGTGTCGACCATATGTTCCACCACGCGGGGGCCTGCGATCTGGCCGTCCTTGGTGACGTGACCGACAAGGATCACTGACACGCCCTTGCGTTTGGCAAAAGTGGTCAGCTCGTGCGCGGCGGACCGCACCTGACTGACCGATCCCGGCGCGCTGTCGACGGTGTCGGACCACATGGTCTGGATCGAATCGATGATCGCAAGGCCGGGGCGTTCCGCCTCGAGCGTGGTCAGGATGTTGCGCAGGTTGGTCTCCGACGCCAGTTGCACGGGCGCGTCGGACAGGCCCAGACGTTTGGCGCGCATGCGCACCTGTGCCGTGGCTTCCTCGCCGCTGACATAGATCGTCTTGACGCCCGCGCGGGCAAACTCGGCGGCCGCCTGCAGCAACAGGGTCGACTTGCCGATGCCCGGATCGCCCCCCACCAGCAGCGCCGAGGCGGGGACAAGCCCGCCGCCCAGCACGCGGTCCAGCTCGTCGATGCCGGAATGGGTGCGCGGGGGCGGAGATTCTTCGGTTTGCAGGTCGGTCAGCGTGATGGCCGCACCGCGATTGGCGCCAAGGGATTTCTTGCCGCCCGCAGACAGGCCCGCATCCTCGACAATGGTGTTCCAGTCCCCGCAGGCGTCGCAGCGCCCGGACCACTTGGTATGTGTGGCACCACAAGCGGTGCAGGTGAAGGAGGGTGATTTTGCCATGGCACCGATGTGCCTGACGCGGGCGGGGGCGTCAAAAGGTAAATGCGGGGCAAGGCGATTTGCGATGGGGTTATGGGGCTCTGCCCCCGACGCTGCGCGTCTCCCCCGGAGTTTATCTGGCAAGATGAAGTCGGGAGCGGCTATTCCGCAGCTTTGGGCATCATTCTGGTGACCGTGTTGTCCGTGGCGACAATCGTCTCAAGACCCAGTTCGGGCAGCACCTCGCGCATTTCGGCGCGCAGGCGGTCCAGTTGGGCGGCGGCGACGGCCTCTTCCAGCTCGACGTTGGTCAGCCAGTGCCGGAATTCCGCGCTGACGGATTTGGCGTGGTCCAGACGGTTGTTGAACTGCTCGACCTCGTACTGTCGCTGTTCCAGGAAACTGCGGGCGCGGTTGACACGCTCGTCCGAGTAAACCTCGGCCAGTTCCTTGGAAATATGGGACATTTGAGCAGCCACTTCCAGCAGCGCAGGCTCAAGCGAGCTGAGGTCGGGATGGTCACGCAGATAGGCCAGCCGTTCGCGGACCGAGTCGAATTCGGTGGAAAACCGGAACGCGTCGCCGCGATCCGCCGCGTGGACCGCACCATAGGCGCGGGCAATGTCGGTCATGTTGATCGAAAAATCGCGGTGCGCGGTCTCAAGCTGCATGGTGCGCCGGGCGCTGGGAAGGAAAAAACACAGGCAGAGGGCAAAGACGGTCAGGGCGATCTGGGCGTACATGCCAGCCTCGGGCACGGGGGTGCCGTTCCAGGTCAGGGGCAGGTCGACCCATGGCCACCGACCGCTTGCAGCCATGAGGGTCGCACCCAGCAATCCCAACGCGGCGACCGCGAAAAAGGCCAGTGCAGCCCATTGCATGAGGAACCGGATCAGAAAGGCGAACGCGCGCAAAGAGTTTGTCAAATGTCTTCCCCCCAGAAAACCATCCTATCGGCAAGTATACGCCGATAGAGGGGTAACCGCTAAGCGGAAACTTTGTTCCCGATCTTTGTCCTCTGGTTTCAAGGGGATGGTATTGTGGCAATAATGTGTCTCAGGTTTCCGAATCGGAAACAGTTGTGCGCCTATCGCGCTTTTGTTCGGTGCGCAGTCCGATCCACAACGAGGCGAGGATGCAGGCCGTCAACAGATACAGCCCCCATGCCACCTCGATCCGGCCCACGCCGATGCCCTTGGTCAGGGTGATATACAGCGCGATCAGGAAAATATCCGCCATCGCCAGTTTGCCCAGCACCCGCAACGCAGGCAGACAGCGCGGGCTGAGCAGGTCCCAATGCAGCAGCGCCAGACCGATGGTCTTGAGATAGGGGGCGAACAGCGCAAAGACCGTGACCACCAGCGCCAGAAACACATCCGACGCCCACAGCGATTGCAACCCGGTCATCACGCTGATTTCCGACAGGCCGAACAGCGGCAACAGCCCCGCCCGCATCAGCGGCGCGCACCACGCGACGGGATAGGCGACCAGCAGGGCAAGGTTCAGGTAACGCAGCATGGGGGCACTTGGGGGCAGGGTGCGGTTCAAGTCAAGCTGTGGTGTGACGCTCAGAACCAGACCGTCACCGGCCAGTCAAAGCCCAGCAGGCCGGAGAGGGAAACCAGCACTTTCTCCAGCGGCGGGTCCTGGTCCAGACCGAAGGCCACCATGCAAAGAAGCGCAACCTTTGTCCCGAGCGATGCGAGGGTCAGGCGCAGGGGCCAGATCAGATCGGGCCGGAGCCGCGTGATCCCGGCGAACAGGCCGACAGCGACCAGCAAAAGCGTCAGAGCCAGCAAGGCATTGTCTGAAAACGGCGTCATCGCGTCAGATTATATCAAAACGACAACAGGTCCAGAACGCGGTTATATATCCGAACCAACACCAGCCCGCCCGTGCCCAGGCAGAAAACGATATTCAGGATAAGGTCGAGGCTCAATCCTCAGCGCACCGCAGCAATGGGCCCCGTGGCGCGGCCGTGGATGAACTGGTCGACGTAAGGGTCTCCGGCTGCGTCCATATCGGCCACGGGACCGGTCCATTTGATCACACCCTCGTGCAGCATCGCCACGTTGTCGGCGATGGCGCGGACCGAGGACATGTCGTGGGTGATGGTCACGGCGGTCGCGCCCATCTCCGTCACGATCTCGCGGATCAGGTCGTTGATGACGCCCGCCATGATCGGATCAAGGCCGGTGGTCGGTTCGTCGAAAAAGATGATCTCGGGGTCAGCGGCGATGGCGCGGGCCAACCCGACGCGTTTTTGCATACCACCCGACAGCTCGGCCGGCAGGCGGTCGGCCACGTCCTCGGTCAGGCCCACACGGCGGAGCTTTTCGATGGCGATGGCGCGGGCCTCGTCGCGGGGGCGTTTCAGCGATCCGCGCAGCAGCCGGAAAGCGACGTTTTGCCAGACCGGCAGGCTGTCGAACAGGGCCGCACCCTGGAACAACATCCCAAAACGCGCCAGAAACGCGTCACGGTCGGTGCGGGTGATGTCGGTGCCGTCCAAGGTGATCGTGCCCTGTTCGGGCGTGACAAGGCCAAGTACCGCCTTGATCGTGATGGATTTCCCGGTGCCGGAACCGCCGATGATCACCATCGACGTGCCCTTGGGCACATGCAGGTTCACACCGCGCAGGACGTGGTTGCTGCCAAAGGATTTGTGGACATTCTCAAGCGTGATCATAGCGAGAAAAACACCCCCGTCAGCACGAAGTTGGCGGCCAGGATCAGGATCGCGGCGGCCTCGACGCTGCCCTTGGTCGCGCGGCCCACCCCTTGGGCGCCACGGCCCGAGTTCATGCCGAAATAGCAACCCATCAGGGCCGCGATAAAGCCGAACACGCCGCCCTTGGCCAGTGACGAGACGATGTCGCGCAGTTCCAGGAAGTTCACCGTGTTTTTCAGATAGGCCGCCGGATTGAACCCCAGCGTGCCCGTGGCCACGGCCCAGCCGCCCGCAATGCCGATCACGTCGCCCACGGCCACCAGCAGCGGCACCACAAGGGTCGCGGCCAGCACGCGCGGCACGGTCAGGTATTTCATCGGATGGGTCGAGAGTGTGACCAATGCGTCGATCTGTTCGGTCACCTTCATCGTCGCAATCTCGGCGGCAATCGACGAGGTCACGCGCGCGGCGATCATCAGGCCCACCAGCACGGGGCCCAATTCGCGCACCATGCCGATGGCGACGATCTGTGGCACAACGGCTTCGGCGTTGAACCGTGCGCCACCTGCGTAAATCTGCAAGGCCAGCGCGCCGCCGGTGAAAATCGCGGTCAGGCCAACCACAGGCAGCGACAGCCAACCGATGTTCAGCAGCGCAATCGCAAACTCACGGAAATAGAAGGGCGGGCGCAGCAGGTGGCTGAGCGTCTGCAGCGCATAGAGCGTCACGCGCCCGACAGCAGCCAGCAGGCCAAGGACCGTGGCCCCGATGGCGGCCAGAAACCTCACTCGGTGTACCGGCGGGCGTAACGATGGCCCAGTGAGGTCAGCACTTCGTACCCGATGGTGCCCGCAGCCGTGGCCAGATCGTCGACCGTCTGGTGCGCGCCCAGCAGTTGCAGGCTCGCCGGATCGTGGCCCAGATCGGTGACATCCACCGTGATCAGGTCCATCGACACGCGGCCCACGATGGGCAGGGCGGTGTCACCTGCATGAACATGCGCGCCGGCCCCGTTGCCCATGGCGCGGATCAGCCCGTCAGCATAGCCCGCCGAAATCGTCGCAATGCGCGAGGGGCGCTGTGCGATCCACATATTGCCGTAGCCCACGGAGTCGCCCGCCGCCACATCGCGCACCTGAATGACAGGGGCGTCCAGCGTCACGACCGCCTCGGCCTCGGCAAAGGGCAGGCCGCCGAACAGGCCCACACCGGGCCGGCAGAGGTCAAAGTGATAGGCTTCGCCCAGCAAGGTGCCGCCCGTCGCCGCCAGCGAACGGGGCGCGTCTATGCCGTCGGTCATTTCGCGGAACGTGTTCAACTGGCGGGCATTCATCTCGTGGTCAGGTTCGTCCGCACAGGCCAGATGCGACATGATCAGCGCCGGGCGTTGTGCCACGGCGATGTCGCGCAGGGCGGACCATTCCGACGCTTGCATTCCCAGCCGGTTCATACCGCTGTTCATCTGCAGGCCAAAGGGCGATCCGGGCAGCGCCTCGACATGGCGCAGCATCTGATCGACCGAGTTCAGCAGCGGCGTCAGGCGACCCTCGCGGATGGCACCCGTGTCGCCGTCCATATGGCCGGAAAACACATAGATCACAGGACCTTGCCCCAAAGCGGCGCGCAGGGTCGCGCCCTCTTCGGCGGTGGCCACGAAAAAGCTGCGGCAGCCTGCGCGGGCCAGCACACGCGCCACGACGGGCGCGCCCAGGCCATAGCCGTTCGCCTTGACCACAGCGCCGGTTTCCACTTCCGTGCGCGCGTCCAGGGATTGCCAGTTTCGCGCGATGGCGCCGGTGTCGATTGTCAAAGTCGCTGATGTCATGCGCGGGGTTGTGCCATGTTTGGGTCCGAGGTCAAGGTGTAACGTTCCCGTGCTGGTGTGTGGGGGCGCAATTGGCGGTGAATTGATCGTCGAAGGTCGTGACCTTGCCACAAAGGGCAGCGCCAGACCGCGGGTGGGCGCCGATACCTTGGTTCATGCCACTTTATGTCTAGTCTTTGGCGTGGGATTGCTGAATCGCAAGACGGCGAA
>TARA_R110000765_G_scaffold160293_1_pt1 | contig 14309 bp, 13 predicted proteins | sample TARA_R110000765 | Tara Oceans TARA_R110000765 (sample SAMEA4398168) | marine metagenome | biome: Polar Biome; feature: [MES] marine water layer (ENVO:01000295) within the mesopelagic zone...; material: water (ENVO:00002006), including particulate matter (ENVO:01000060) such... | reverse complement strand
TTAACAATTAATTTTCGGTATATCTCGCCACTTACTGGTAAAGCTCGGGGAAAGAAATTCACGTCGCATATGCCATTTTTCAATGCGGCCCTGCGCTGCTAGCTGTAATGTTTCATTACCGTAACGATTATTTATACCGTCGTAGCAGTGCATTAATTTAGGGTCGTCACTATTTGGCCAGAATAGATCCTGTTGTTGAAACTGGTTATTTTCAAGCTCAATAGCACCTACACCGCAGCGATAGAAATTAACACCACTGGCATAAATACGGTTAAATACCGTTGATATGGCATTGGCAATACTGAGCGTGTTATCAGTTGCAATGCTAAATTCATAAATAATCGATTGATTGTAGTAGTTATCGTCATGAGGTGAACTTGCTGCAAAAATTGCTAGGCGTTTTACCCGAGAATGCTGTTTTCTTAATTTTCGAGCTACAATGACTCCGTGGCTGACCAGTGCTGTTTTTAATTGATGAGTTTCATTAACACGCTGTCCAAAGCTTCTCGTTGAAAAAATTTCTTTTTTGGGTTGTTTTACCTCATCCCAATGAATACAAACAATACCGTTAAGCTCATTAACGGTTCGCTCAACCAGTACGCTAAATTGGCTGCGCATAGCTTTAGGTGACTGATTGGCTAAATCCCACGCGGTAGCAATACCTAATACATTTAAACGTTTGCCTAATCGGCTGCCAATTCCCCATACGTCAGTTACTGTCATTTTTGATAACACGTCTTTGCGTGATGCTATATCGTCAACCACCGCAACCCCGTTATAACCCGGTAACTTTTTAGCCGCATGGTTAGCCGCTTTGGCTAACGTTGGTGTCGAGCCAAATCCTACACCAACGGGTAAGCGTGTTTCTTGCCAAACAGCACGGCGTATGTTGTGACCATATTGCTGCCAATCCATAATAATTTGATTATATTTTTTGAATTGTAAAAATGACTCATCAATCGAGTATACATATTGGTTATCACAGAAACGCCCAATAACATTCATCATTTTTTCGCTCAAATCTGCATATAGCTCGTAATTTGACGAGCGAATAACCACATTATGTTTTGCCAAGAAATGTTTAATTTGAAAGTAAGGTTTAAACTTAGGTATACCTAAACGCCTGCCTATGGGGCAAACAGCGCAAATACAGCCATCGTTATTTGTTAGTACGACTACGGGCCTATTACGAATTAAAGGGTCAAATACCTTTTCACAAGAGGCATAAAAGGATACCGCATCAACTAACGCATACATGCGCTCAGCTCCCTTGCTGGTCGATGTAATCGTATTGAGCGCGTAACAACGCCTTCTATTTGAAATTCATCTTCTGGGGTAATGTTCACAGGTTTATGCTTGAACGAGGCAGATAATAATCTAGCGTTCTTTTTATCAATAAGTTTGCACGTAAAACAACCGTTGTAGTTAGCAACAATCACGTCTCCGTCTTTTACTGTTTCACCACGGTCGACGAGTAATAAATCACCATCGAAAATACCTAGCTCTTGCATTGAGGCCCCCTGTGCTAAACCGATAAACGTTGCATCTGGGTTTGAAATTAAAAGTTGATCAAGTGATAAGCCAAGCTCTTTATATTCAGCTGCAGGAGATTCAAAGCCAGAGATACCGGCCTCAATATAAATCGGAATAACTTTCATAACACACAACCAAAACTGTACATTCATACAGTATAATTTATTATGCAAATTTGAGGAAGCTTTATATTATATGTCGTTACAAGTGTGTGGATAAATATACTGCAACGCACTAGGCGAAGTTACGTTATACCTAATGTGAGTTTAAAAATAATATACAGTGGTTACGCATCAACAACCCCTGTTTCAAAAAATGGTTACATACATAGCTTGTTAGAAGTCAATATAATCGCTAAAATTACGCTATAACATCTATCATTCGGTAAAATAAAATGAAATCGATCAATATTATATGGGTGGTGATGTTACTTTCATTATTGTTCAATGCAGCCAACGCAGCAGAAAAGTTAACGGTAGTATTTGGTGGTAAATTAGCGCCTTGGGTTCTATCTGACACCAATGAAGGTATTATTATCGATCTATTAAAAGCAACAATGAAGCCCTTGGGTTATGAAATACAGCCATTGTACCTCCCTTATGCTCGTCGAATTAATGCCTATAAAACAGATGAAGTTGATGTGGTATCTGACATGAATTTAAACACGATCAACGAACACGGTTTAAAAGGTTATCTTTCAGATACTGCCTACGCTTACGAGAACTTTGCCTTTAGCTTACATAAAAATAACTTTGAATTTAACGAATTAAAAGATCTTAAAAACCACAGTTTACTTTCATGGCAAGATGCTGCTATTCATTTAGGTGAAGCATACGCTAATATGGCAAATAACCACTCGAGTTATAGCGAAACATTTGATCAATTAGTACAAGTTAAAATGCTGTTTTTAGAGAAGTTTGACGTAGTACAAATGGATGCGCACATTTTTGATTATTACCGCGTTCAAATAATCAATAACCGCAAAATTAATGCCGCTCAACAAGTCGATCGTTTTGGGCTATTTGGTGCAAGCCCTAATGGCTTTTTATTTAAGTCAGAAGCCTTACGTAATAAGTTTAATACACAATTACGACACCTTAAGGCTACAGGTGAATATCAACAAATATTTGATCGCTACTTAACGCTCGATAACGCAAACGCTGAACAACCAGACAAGGTAAAAGCATTCAATTAATTGCTATTTTAAGAGTCTGCACACATACCTGCACTTAAACTTTAAGAAAGTAAGGTATAGCAACTAAAATTACGCCAACAATAAGCAGCATAGTAACGCTAGACATAAAGTATGGAAATACAAATAAAGCTAGCCCTGTGCAAAGCGGCACAATTGCTTTTTGTTTTCTACCATACATGAAATAGCCTATACCAATACCACCAAATAAAACGCTCCAAAGCATTATTGAAGAACTATCCATATAACATCCCTTTTTAAGTTATTAACCAACCTGTAAAGAACCAATAACTATTATTTTAGTTTATCTAGTCGATTGGTTTGTGTTTTCTATGCATAAAAAAAATCCAATACCTAGGTATTGGATTTTTTTGAAGCTGACATTAATTAACCAACATTAATGTTAGTACAACCTTTCATATAAGGTTGTAAAACGGTTGGTACGTTAACGCTACCATCTGCTTGTTGGTAGTTTTCAAGCACCGCTACTAACGTACGACCAACAGCAAGACCAGAGCCATTAAGTGTATGTACAAGTTCTGGCTTATTGCTTTCACTGCTACGATATCTCGCTTGCATTCTACGTGCTTGGAAATCGCCCATATTTGAACAAGAAGAAATTTCACGGTAAGTATTTTGCGCAGGAAGCCATACTTCAATATCAAACGTTTTAGTTGCACTAAAACCAATATCACCTGTACACAACACTACTGTACGATAAGGTAATTCTAATTTTTCAAGAATTTTTTCTGCATGACCCGTTAAGTCCTCTAAAGCTTGAAAAGAGTCTTCTGGCTTAACAATTTGCACCATTTCAACTTTGTCGAATTGATGTTGGCGGATCAAGCCGCGAATGTCTCTACCATAAGAACCTGCTTCACTTCGAAAACACGGTGTATGTGCACACATTTTTATTGGCAAGTCACTTTCTTCGATAATTTCATCGCGCACTAAGTTAGTTAACGGTACTTCAGCGGTTGGAATTAAAGAAAGTTTTTTGTTGTTTAATTCGGTATGGAATAAATCTTCACCAAATTTGGGTAATTGGCCCGTGCCGTATAAAGAGTCATGATTGACTAAGTAAGGTACGTACATTTCTTGGTAGCCGTGCTCTTCGCTATGCACATCTAACATAAATTGGGCTAATGCACGGTGCAACTTAGCAATTTGACCGCGCATAACGGCGAAACGAGTACCAGCAAGCTTTGCTCCACTTTCAAAGTCTAAGCCTTTGTCTAGTGCCGTAGCAACGTCAACATGGTCTTTTACTTCAAAATCAAATTCACGTGGCGTACCCCAACGTTTAATTTCTACGTTGTCGTCTTCGCTAGCACCGGCTGGTACTGACTCATGAATTAAGTTTGGTATTGCTGAGGCAATAAAATCAATTTTCGCGAGTACTTGAGTTTGTTCTTCTTTTGCCGCTTCTAGCTCATCACCCAGTTTACTCACTTCGGCCAATAAAGGCTGAATATCTTCGCCACGGGCTTTAGCTTGTCCTATAGATTTAGAACGAGTATTTCGCTGGTTTTGTAAGTCTTGCGTATTCATTTGGATAGCTTTACGTTGCTCTTCTAACGCCATTAGTTCTGCGGTATCTAACGTATATCCACGTTTAGCAAGTTCAGCTGCGGTGTTTTCTATATCTGTTCTAAGTAGTTTTGGATCAAGCATGATATGTCACGTGTTTTCTTTGTTATTTACTTGTTAAAAATAGATACAATATACATGCCTAACGCTGCTGCAAAAATGCATAAGCAAACATTAAGTAAAATGTTTATTGTCGCTTTAAATATGTCACCTTGTTGAATTAATAACAACGTGTCTAATGAGAAGGTTGAGAAAGTGGTAAATGCGCCTAAAAAGCCAATACCAATAAGTGTTCGATAAACACTTACTTCAATCACACCTTGTTCAATTAACCCATAAAGTGCTCCCATGATCAGGGATCCGGAAATATTAACCGCCAACGTAGCAAAAGGGAATCCTTTTCCGAGCCAATTTAAAATTAATTGTGAAATATAAAATCGAAAGCTCGCACCAAAAGCGCCACCTAAGGCAACAAATAGATATAAAGTGAAGTTACTAATAGTGTTAGTCATATCGGCGTTGGTCAGATTGTTGGTTTAACTGGTTTAAATAATTTAGTTTCTCACGCAGTTGTTTTTCAAGACCACGGTCGGTGGGTTGATAAAGAGTTGTTTGGGCGATTTCTTCTGGAAAGTAATTCTCGCCTGCAGCAAAGCCCCCAACTTCATTATGAGCATAGCGATACTCTTCACCATGTCCCAACTCTTTTGTAATGGCACTGGTAGAGTTTTTTAAATGCAATGGCACGTCAAGATCACTAGTTTCTTTTGCTAAGGCTTTTGCTTGTGAAAATGCCATATAAACGGCATTACTTTTCGGTGCAAGTGCCATATAGACCGTAGCTTGGGCTATCGCGCGTTCACCTTCGCTTGGGCCAACCCGTTGAAAGGTATCCCAAGCGTTTATTGCTAATTGCATAGCACGAGGGTCAGCATTTCCAATATCTTCACTGGCGATAGCAAGAAGACGTCGTGCAACATAAAGTGCATCGCCGCCACCGGTTAAAATACGTGCATACCAATACAGTGCGGCATCGGGATCTGAGCCTCGAACCGATTTATGAAAAGCACTAATGAGGTCGTAAAAAGCATCACCGCCTTTGTCATAAAGGGCAATTTTATTACCTGCTACTTGAATTAGCTGCTCTTTACTGAGTATTTGTTGGTTTTTTTCAACCTTGGTAATTTCTAAACAATTTTCAAATAAATTTAATAACCTACGTGCATCACCATTGGCTAAAGCAATAAGTTGCTTTTTAGTGGCTTCATCAATAATGATATCAAGTTGAGTGCTGTTTGTTTGATAAGTTATCGCACGAGCAAGTACATTACTTAGGTTAGCTTCGCTGAGTTTTTTTAAAGTATAAACACGGGCACGCGATAAAATAGCCTGATTTAGCTCAAAGGCAGGATTTTCAGTTGTTGCACCAATAAAAATAATGGTGCCGTCTTCAATATGCGGTAAAAATGCATCTTGCTGGCTTTTATTAAATCGATGTACTTCATCAACAAAAAGTACCGTCCTGCGTTGTTGATGTGTTGCGCGACTTTTCGCATTTTCAATGGCTTGGCGGATATCTTTAATGCCTGAAGTTACCGCAGACACTCGCTCAATATCAGCATTAGCATGATGTGCAATAATTTCAGCTATGGTGGTTTTTCCAGTGCCTGGCGGCCCCCAGAAAATAATAGAGTGAACTTTACCTTGCTCTATAGCCAAGGGTAATGGCATACCTTTAGCTAGTATGTGTTCTTGGCCTTCATAATCTGCGAGCGATTTAGGCCTTAATTTAGCCGCTAAGGGTTTAAAACGGTCATCTTCAGCAAACTCTAGTTCGAGTGAGCCGTTAGCGTTGGTCATCTAAATAAACACCTTCAGGGACGGTAAACTGGAATAAACTCGATTCAGGTTTTGTATTTTTATCTTCAAGGCTGATAACACTAAGCTGCCCTGTTGCGTCTAGAATATTAAACGCTGAAAGTTCAACTTTCTGCGCACTGCCGCTAAAACTAAGCTCTAAACTTTTAACGCGCGAGTTTTCATTATTTGCCGTGACCAAATAACGATTATTCGTTAACTGGCTTACGGTGTAATCTTGCCATAGTTGCTCATTGTTACTGGTAATTAATAAAATAGGCGTATTGGCTATCGCGCTTTCTAAAGTGTAAACACTGACCTGTTCAACAAAGGGATCATAAAACCATAAATTTTCGCCATCTGACACTATCAATGACTCATCAGGCATTAGGGTCTGCCAATGCACTAAATTAGGCTTGCTGACAGAAAGTGAACCACTGCCTTGTTGTAATTCATTACCTGCTTCATCAAATATGCGTTGAGTAAAATCTGCGCTGAAAAAGTCAATTTTCGCTAATTTGGCCATTAACTTACTTTTGTGATCATTGGCTTTATTCATTACCGATACATCAGCTGAATACTCTGCTGTGCCGTTATCTGTTAGTTTTTTGGTTAAATCTACTGGCTTGGTAATTTTAGTATGATCTGGATTAACCTTTATAGAATGAACATCCAAATTGTCATGACTTACCGCTAAACTAACCGTTGAAAATACCGCACTACATAGCGTTGCAATGGCAACGCTATTTTTTATTAATTTAATCTTAAATAGCATGTTAGTGTTCCTTAATTGGCGGTGGCGCTAACACTTCTCGTGCGCCATTATTACCTGGTCTGCTTACGACACCATGTGATTCCATTTGTTCAACAATACGCGCAGAACGGTTGTAACCAATTCTAAATTTTCTTTGGATGCTAGAAATTGACACTCGACGACTTTCTGTAATAAAAGCTAATGCTTCATCATACAATGTATCTATTTCTTCTTCACTATCGGCATCTGCTTGCTCACCTGGTAGTAATATATCTTGTTCTGAATCGCCTGAAAGGATCTCTTCAATGTAATTAGGCTCTGCTCTCGATTTCCAATCGTTAACTACTGCGTGAACTTCGTGGTCGTCAACAAAAGCACCATGAACACGAATAGGTACGGCTTCACCAGGCGGTAAATAGAACATATCACCCATGCCCAGTAATTGATCAGCACCTTGTTGATCAAGAATAATACGAGATTCAATACGCGATTGTACTCTCAGTGCCATACGCGTTGGAATATTGGCTTTTATTAAGCCCGTAATAACATCGGCTGACGGACGTTGAGTCGCTAAAATCAAGTGAATACCAGCAGCACGAGCTTTTTGAGCAATTCGAGCAATAAGTTCTTCAACTTTTTTACCTACTATCATCATCATGTCAGCAAATTCGTCAACAATAATAACAATCGAAGGTAGCTTTTCTAATGTTGGAGGCGTTTGTGTAAAGGCATCACTTGGCTGCCATAAAGGGTCTATTAAAGGTTCACCGGCAGCAATGGCTTTAGCCACTTTATCGTTATAACCTTTTAGGTTACGTACGCCAAGTTTAGACATTAATTGATAACGTCGTTCCATTTCTCCAACACACCAACGTAATGCATTCGCCGCTTCTTTCATGTCGGTTACTACTTCAGATAGAAGATGAGGAATACCATCATAAACCGATAATTCTACTTGTTTAGGGTCAATCATTATCATGCGTACATCTTCAGGAGAAGACTTATACAAAATACTGACTATCATGGTATTAACAGCTACAGATTTACCTGAACCGGTAGTACCTGCCACTAATAAATGTGGCATTTTAGCCAAATCAGCAATAACCGGTTGGCCAGAAATATCGCTACCGATAGCCATAGCTAAGTTTGATTTTGAAAGTGCAAATTTTTCACAAGAGATAACATCAGCGAAAAATACGGTTTCGCGATGTTTGTTAGGTAATTCAATACCAATAACTGATTTGCCTTCAATAACTTCAACAACTCGTACGCTTTTAGCCGATAAAGAACGTGCCAAATCTTTAGATAAATTGGTAATTTTACTGGCTTTAACACCTGGCGCTAAGTTTAGCTCAAAGCGAGTAATAACCGGTCCTGGGAATACACCAACAACTTCAGCCTTGATACCAAATTCCAACAGTTTTGCTTCTACTAAGCTAGACACTAAATCAAGTTGCTCTTGATCAATTGGGTTTTCAACTTTATCTTTTCTGTCTAACAAATCTAATGAAGGCATATCATTATAATTTGGCTCTGCCGGTTTATCTTTGTCTAATTGCTGATAAATTTTATCATGTAGGGTTGTAGGCTCTTCAACAACAATTTTTTCAACAGGCTCGAAAGCGGCAGCAATTTCATCATCGCTGACATGCTCTTGCACATTCATGGCAAGCGGCTCACCCATTAATTCATCTATATCAACATAAGGTTCATTGTCGCGAGAGTTATAAGCGCTGTCATCGATACTCTTGGCAATAAGGCTGTCATGCTTAGTATCACTGATAGCTTCCATAGCGTCTTTGACTTCATCAGACTCTTTTTCAAAAGCGATGTAATGCTCTGGAACATTATCGTTTGAAGTCGCTTTAGTACTATTAAGTTTTTCAGCGGCTTGCTCAATATTTAATGATTGAGCTGTTACTGTTTCTTTTTCTGGGCTTGTACCTAAATTATGTTTAATAATCGCAGGTATAGTTAAACTATATTCAATAGCATTTATCGCTAACTCCCCTACTTTATCAATAGCATTAAGTAACGAAATGCCGGTTAACAAAACAAAGCCTGACCCACAAAATGTTACAAATAACAGTGTGCTACCAACAAATGACAAATAAGGTATCAGTGAGTTACTGAGTACGTCGCCTAAAATACCACCCGCAGAAAAATAAAAAACGTCGTCAAAATTCATGCTAGCTATCGAGGTTATACCAATATAAAACAAAATAAAGCCAATAAACTTTAAGCCTAATGTTAGGTAGTCAAGGCGAATTAACTGGTGATACTTTTGAAATAACAACCAACCTGTTATCGCAATAACAAAAGGTAAGCTATAGGCAATTAACCCAAATAAATTTAACAGTAAATCAGATAAATATGCGCCAACTGCGCCACCTAAATTTCGGACAGGATTTTGATAACCCGTTTGAGACCAACCGGGATCAGCGGGATCAAAACTAAATAATGCTAGCATGATAAACATAGCAAAAACGCAGGACACTAAAAGTCCGGCTTCGAGCAGGCGTTGAACGCCATTTAACTTTGGAGATGGAGAAGACAAATGCACACTCTTCTGAAAATTATCATTATAATAATGCTAAAATACCAAACATTAGCGATGAATAAAACGTAATACCGAATATTTACCGTGAATAATGGCTTTTAACGCTTTATAGGTAAGTGATTTGAGGATTTAACCTCTTCCATAACGACATAGGTTCTACTTTCACTAACCGCAGGCAACCTTAACAAGGTATCTCCCAATAGTTCGCGATAAGCGGTCATATCTGCAACACGTGTTTTAAGTAAAAAGTCGAAATTTCCTGAGACTAAATGACATTCTTGTATGACGTCTAGGCCATGCACCGCTTTAGAGAAATCGTCAAAAACATCAGGGCTGGTTTTAGTTAGCGTAATTTCTACTATCACTAATAATGCGGCATCCAATTTTCTTGGGTTTAAAATAGCTTGATAACCAACAATAAATTGGTCGTTTTCTAGACGCTTCACCCTTTCAAGACAAGGAGTAGCGCTTAAACCTACTCTTTTAGAAAGTTCAATATTGGATAAACGACCATTTTTTTGTAATTCAAACAAGATATTTTTATCTATTCGATCTATTTTTTTTGTCACTGCAGAATTCATATACAATCCACTAATAAAATAAACATTTACAGGATTATATCCTAACATCAACAGAATAACGACAGGTTAATTCGAGATAAAGTCACTATACTAGTTCCATATTTTACAACAGAGATAGAAACTATGATTATCGGTGTACCTAAAGAAATAAAAAACCACGAGTACCGTATTGGCTTAACTCCTGCTGGTGTTAAAGAGTTAGTTGTTAATGGCCATGACGTTATCGTTGAAAATAATGGTGGTGCAGCAATCGGCTTTGAAAATGAACAATACATCACAGCTGGTGCAAAAATTATTGATTCAGCAGCAGAGATATTTGCTACTGCTGACATGATCATTAAAGTAAAAGAACCACAGCCAATTGAATGTAAAATGCTTCGACCTGGTCAAGTACTTTTCACTTACTTACATTTAGCCCCAGATCCAAAGCAAACAGAACTACTTGTAGCTTCTGGCGCAACTTGTATTGCTTACGAAACGGTTACACAAAATGGCGGTGGTTTACCACTACTAGCACCTATGTCTGAAGTTGCAGGCCGTATGTCAATACAAGCAGGTGCACATGCGCTAGAAAAAGCACAAGGTGGCTTAGGTGCATTGTTAGGTGGTGTTCCAGGTGTTGCTCCAGCAAAAGTACTTATTGTTGGTGGTGGTGTTGTTGGTACGCAAGCAGCTCGTATGGCTGTAGGCATGGGTGCTGACGTTACTATTTTAGATCGTTCATTACCTCGTTTACGTCAGTTAGACACAGAGTTTGATGGTCGTCTTAAAACCGTTTACTCAACGGCTGATGCTATGGACCAACTTATTGTTGAAGCTGATTTAGTTATCGGTGCAGTCTTAATTCCAGGTGCAGCAGCGCCTAAGTTAGTGACAGCTGAACATATTAAAATGATGAAAAAAGGCGCTGTTATTGTTGATGTAGCCATTGACCAAGGCGGTTGTTTTGAAACATCTAAAGCGACTACACATCAAGACCCTACTTATGTAGTTGATGATGTTGTACATTACTGTGTTGCTAACATGCCAGGTGGTGTTGCAAGAACATCAACAATGGCATTAACCAATGCGACTATGCCATTTACCGTTACACTAGCCAACAAAGGTGCAAAACAAGCATTGCTTGATGACGTACACTTAATGGCCGGTTTAAATGTTTTAGGTGGTAAAATCACTTACAAACCAGTGGCTGATGTACTTGGCTATGATTATGTTGCACCAGAAGTCGCTCTAGCTACTTTATAACTTGTAACATCAAAAAATGTTTAAAGCCGCTTACATAAAGCGGCTTTTGTGTTTTTTAAGTATTTATAATTAGCAGCAACATTACAATTATCTAGGTGCATTTGTAAAAATAGCCTTGCAGTTTTGTCAAAGAAATTATTATTTATAATTATTTCTTTGTTGCTCTCTTGAGATAATCACTTAGAATCCCAACTATTAAGACATTAACATATTTTATTTTTGGAGTAGTTCATGAGCGAAGCAAGACATTGCCCGTTACTCATATTGGGTTCAGGCCCTGCAGGATATACCGCAGCAGTATATGCAGCACGTGCTAACTTAAAACCTGTGATGATCACCGGTTTACAACAAGGTGGTCAATTAACCACAACCACTGAAGTAGAAAACTGGCCTGGTGATGCAGATGACCTTACTGGACCTGCATTAATGGATCGTATGCAAAAGCATGCTGAAAAATTTGAAACTGAAATTATATTCGACCATATCAATGAAGTAGATTTCAGTGAAAAGCCATACAAACTAAAAGGCGACTCAGGTGTTTATACTTGTGATGCGCTTATTATTTGTACTGGTGCATCTGCGATGTACCTTGGTTTACCTTCTGAAGAAGCCTTTATGGGTAAAGGTGTTTCTGCCTGTGCTACTTGTGATGGATTTTTCTATAAAAATCAAAAAGTCGCTGTTGTTGGTGGTGGTAATACCGCTGTAGAAGAAGCTTTATACTTATCAAACATAGCTTCTGAAGTTCATTTAATTCACCGTCGTGATACTTTCCGTTCAGAGAAAATATTAACTAAGCGTTTAATGGACAAAGTAGCTAACGGTAATATCGTATTACACCTTGATCGTACATTAGACGAAGTACTTGGCGATAACATGGGTGTTACTGGTGTTCGCATTAAAGACATGAACTCTGATGCAACAGAAGAATTTGACGTAATGGGTGTGTTTATAGCGATAGGCCATAAACCAAACACTGATATTTTCAAAGATCAATTAGACATGAAAGATGGTTATATAACCATTCAAAGTGGTACTAATGGTAATGCCACACAAACCAGTATTGAAGGCATTTATGCGGCTGGAGATGTTGCTGATCATATTTACCGTCAAGCAATTACCTCTGCTGGTGCCGGTTGCATGGCTGCATTAGATGCAGAGCGTTACTTAGACGCAAAAGGTAGTCACTAATCAATGACCCGAGCTATTCCTTGGATTACTTCGAATAGCTCGATTTTCCCTGATTTATCTACCGCTCTTACCGACCCCAACGGCCTACTCGCTTTCGGCGATGACTTATCACCTCAACGAATTTATCAAGCTTATCAAAATGGGATATTCCCATGGTTTAGTGATGGCGAACCTGTCATGTGGTGGAGCCCTGATCCACGTGGCATTATTAATATTTCACAACTTACGATTAATAAAACCTTAAAAAAGGTGCTTAAACGTGAAAACTTTACCGTCACACTCAATAAAGACTTTAATCAAGTTATTGCATTATGTGCTGATGCTCCCTTCCGTCAAGAAGAAACCTGGATTGTTAACCCTATGATAGCTGCTTATAAGTTATTACATGATCAAGGCCGAGCACACTCAATTGAAGTTTGGCATAACGAGCAACTAGTTGGCGGATTATATGGCGTAGCAGTAAATGGTTATTTCTCTGGTGAGTCAATGTTTTACAAAGAGAGCAATGCGTCAAAGATCGCACTTGTGTATTTGGCTAACTTACTTAAATCAATAAATGTTGAATTTATAGATTGCCAAATGCTTAACCCTTTTTTAGCAGGAATGGGTTGTATTGAAGTTTCACGTCAACAATTTTTAAAACAGCAATCACTTGCAAAAACTATAAACCCACCAATAGAATTTTGGCAAACTAGACAGTTATTTTTAGATTAACGCTCTTATTGTTATTCAGCGTTTAAAACTTTAAGTATGAATAACCGTTGAAATTTGTTAATAATGAGTGCTGATATAAAAAAATTTAATCGTGGTGAAAAATTTGAATAAAAATCTTAGTTGGTTAACGGTAATATTAATTGTATTTTATTCAAACTATGCATTTTCTTTCACTACCAATAATATTGAACAAACACTTAATCATCAAATTGCTATTAACCCAAAAGCTGTTTTTTATAAAATAGAGTCTTTATTAGTCGACCCTGAAGTTACCGTTAACTTAAAAGCTAAGTTGATGGTACTTCAATCAGAAATAGCTTACATCATTGACCAACCTGAAAATATTTTAAAATATTCAAAAGCAGCCTTAGCTACGGGTTTATTAACTGATACTTGGCATACCAGAGTACTGATTAGCCAATCTAGAGGGTACTTTCAGCGGGGACAATTCAATGAGTTTTTAGCTACTGCTAATATGGCGGTGATTAAAGCTGAACAATCAAGTTTATCGAATTACAAAATAGCGGCTTTAGTTGAAAGAGCCTATGCGTATAATTTGTTAGGCAATAATGATAAAGCAGTAAAAGATTTAACCCTTGCGATTAAGTATTTAGAATTGATGCCTAATGTTTTTGATAAGGCAACAATTTTAGAAAGATATAGTGCTGTTAATAAACGGCTTGGAAAAATAAAAATTGCGCTTAAATATCAAAATCAAGCTAATGTTATTTATGAAAAAATAGATACACCTCATTACTTATCTATTGGGTATTATAACCTTGCGCGAATATATCAAGAAACTGAAAACTGGCAGGATGCCAGTGTTTGGATGTTAAAATCTTATCGACAAGCTTTAAAAGATAAAAATAAGCTCAATCAGGCTTTTTCATTGTCTAGATTATCAGAATATCAAAATAATTTAGGAAACTTCAAAGAAGCAAAAGAGTATTTAAATGAAGCTATTATTGCCGCAGATTTAAGTGCGTCAGAACGTGTAAAAATTCATGTTCGTAAAAATATGGCAAACATATTAGCTCAAAATAAAGAATTCATAGAGTGTAAAGTCTTACTTATTGAAACCATTGCGCTCGC
>TARA_R110000765_G_scaffold4214_2_pt1 | contig 14310 bp, 11 predicted proteins | sample TARA_R110000765 | Tara Oceans TARA_R110000765 (sample SAMEA4398168) | marine metagenome | biome: Polar Biome; feature: [MES] marine water layer (ENVO:01000295) within the mesopelagic zone...; material: water (ENVO:00002006), including particulate matter (ENVO:01000060) such as...... | reverse complement strand
AATATACGAAAAATATCCCGGGTATCCTAATATTTACTCGGGTTCTTTTACAAAATCCTGAATGTCTGTGTATGATTGATCTTCTTCAGCTATAATAAAATCACCTCCACCTAATATAGCTTTCCAAGATTCTGCTTGTTCATTTTTATAGTTTTTTAATGCTTTTTCATCATCTAAGATAAAACCATGAGGTGTCATAACAATTTTACCTCTAGTAGTTACACCATTAATGTGGTTTTTATCAATTTGAATATTTACTCTTTTAGCAAATTCTACTTGTTTACCATCTTTAATAGCTTTTATTTTAGAAGTTCCAGCAGACATTATATTACCAAATGTTACTACAAATGTTGAATCAAACCACATAGCATAACCTCCTTTATTCATTAGTTTAGGTTTACCCATAGGTGATTCTGCTTTTAATGTCCAAACCTTATTAATACAAACTAATGTATTAGTATATGGGTTACTCTCTTTACGAGATAATACTATACGTTGATTTACATTATTACCAAATTGAGTTGACATTGCTCCAGCATTCCACTCATTGTTGTTTTTATTTGATTTTAATGACATTTCACAAGGCACAGACCCAATTGAATCCCATAGGAATAATAGATCATAAGGTAAATTACCTCCCTTTTGTTCATCAATTAAATCTAAAATAAAACTAGAAACATCTTCAATTGAATTTAAACTTTCTCTATCTACATAAAGAAAATTACCTGTGTAATCAACAACATCACCTGTTTCTTCATCAATTATTTCATCAAATTCAAGCCCCATCATTTTAGCATGCTCCCATGACCATTTCATTTCTGTAATGATGAATACTGGGAGTATTTTTCTCTTTTGTGCTTCAACTGCTGCTTCAAGTAATGCTGTAGTTTTACCTGTATCTGAATGTCCTCTTAGCAAAACAATATGCCCCATTGGTATTCCAGGAACTGAAGTTACTTCTTGGTAAGCTTCAGAAAGTGGAATCCATGTTTGTTCTTTAAATTTAGCTTTAGAAGATAGTCCTTTTTTAGTCTTAAACCCATCTAAATTAAATTTAGATTTGATTTCTGAGGAGACTGCCTCCGATAGTGATTTTTTAGGTCTTGCCATATTTATTTTTTAAAAAGGTAAATCGTTAGTTTTCTTGTCATCAGAAAATAAATCATCGAATTGTTGTCCTTTTGATTTTTTAACTGTTGATGCTGTAGTATCTAATGAATAATTAGATTTTTTCTGATCGCTATCAAATGCAACAGCTGGTTCAGAAACTATATCCCCTTCTTCTTCTCCTTCAGGATTTATAAATTCTTGCAGTGAAGCCTTCATATCATCATACGAAAGTGGTTTAAATACTTTCATTGGATCAGCTTGATCATTTAGTAAAGAACTAGCTAATGTTTCATCATCTGATAGTGTAGATGTTTTTAATGACGGGCCAATTGATGTTTTATTATAAGGAGTACCAGTTGTTTCTGGTCCTACTGTTGATAATTTAATATCTCTACCTCCTACAATGTCTGTATAATCACCAATTTCCTCATCAGCAGCCATATTTAAAAATTCTTGATAAACTTCTTTACCAAACTGCCATAGCTTAACACCCTCAGCTTCTTCGCCTCTTATTACTACTGGAGCAAATATACGAGTTTTAGGATCTAACTTTTTAGCTAATCTCCAATTTTCTTTGTCATTTGTCTGACGTAATTGTTTAGCGAATTCCATAATTGGATCTTTTTCACCCCAATTTGAAGGAGATGCCATTACTCTTTTACTACCAATTCCATAGTAAAATTTCATCTCTGTAAAAGGAAATTCTTTATTGTATTTGTTGGGAACAACTCTTACGACTTGTTTACCTATTGATGGTTTCCAGAATAGTTGTTTTTGTTGACCACCTGAAGAACTGTTTGCCTGCTTTTGAAAATCATTCAAACGTTGTTTAATTGCATTTAAATCCATGTTTTATAACTTTTTTTATTTAATAACTATATTAATATACGAACCAATATTCAAACAACCAAACTATAGTTCAATAATTTTGAATATTTTTGTTTTTAGTTGCTTTAACTCATCATGTTGTGTTAGGAGAACTGTGTTCCTGTAATGCTGCCAATCTATAGGAAATTTAGTATCAACTACTCCCCCATTTAGTTTTTTAATTAACTCATTTAAAGCGTTAATCGTGTATAAAGTATTAGTATCTTTTTTACGGTGTACCATAATTGTGTTAGCTGGTAAACCCTCGGTATTTCCTTGCTCTATATTATAAGTACAAACATATTCATTATTGCTTTTAATATGCAACACAAATATTTTTTTATACAAAATTGAGTATGTAGTTGATATACGTTCTAGCAATTCATCTAACCCTTCAAGCGTTGTAAACGTACAAAATAATTTATTGTTCAAATCTGCAAAATTTAAGTTATCCAACTCCTGAAAGTCGTCTACAGTATACATATTGCGAGGATTATTTGAAATCGTAAGTGTTTCCATATTTGGTTTTTATCTGTAACTTATATTGTTTAAAAATATCTTTTATTTTTTCTAAAACTTCACTATCATCTTTATTAAAGTCAAAAAGGAAACTATCGTATGTATAAAGTACCAATTTAGTTTGCGTGTTTTTCAACAACTTTAATAACTCCCACAATATACATACATTATATGATGTCTCCAAGTTTTGGAGTAAGTAATTCAATAGCTTTTGAGGCTTCATATTCTCTAATTCATCTCTAAAGAAAATATGTTTTGAAATAGGACATTCAATGTAACCTTCATTTTGGAAGTGAGCCCACAACTCATCAGTATATACTTGAACTTTTTTGAAAAATTCTAAATCTTTATATTGATCGAATACTCCTCCGTATAGTTGCTTAAATGTTAGCTCTTTGGCTTTTTTATAATCCACGCCATACATTTCTGCAAAGGCCATATGAATGTCTTTACCACCAAAGTCATAACCAACCAATTTAGATAGAAGAGTAGGATGATAAGCCCCAATGTCGAATTCAATAAAAGTATTGTTAAGAGGAATAAAAGCGTTTCTACTCCCGTTGTCTTTATTAAGTGCGGCATAATTTACTCCTTTAAATTTATTGCTTGGTCTGCCTGTAAGGGTTTTGAAGTTATATTGCGTGTGGGTGAATTCATCATCGATAGCGTGAAAGTGCGATTCAAATTCTTCTCTATTAACTCGTATTCCACTTCGCTCCAAGGCGTTGAATACCACTGTTGTTTTTGTATTGTTGAATTCATTGATGGGTTCATTTATTTTTAGTTTAAGTTCATTATATAAGTTTTCGCAATATTCATAGTGTTTAACTATAGGTATTATTCTATTTAAATCTTTTTTTTCCTCCATTTTACTGTAGAAGTAGGAGTGGGTTTGTGTCCATTGCTGTATATACGTATGAGAGTTTAATGTTATGTCGTAAAGAGTTTTTAGTGGGAAATAATGTAACAATTCCTTTTTATCACGTACATATAGTTTATTATATTTGTTTAATACGTGTTTAACGTTGTCTATATCAACTGTCAATGTTTCCCCATGGCATATGGGGATAATAAATCCTTTCGTCGCTATTAACGGTCGAATATAAACAGCACAAATTTCGTTTTTTGTAGGGTGAATTCTATTATTATAGGGAATAACTTCAACAAATGCTTCCTTATACCCACTATGATAAAATTTTTCTAATTGTTCCTTAGATTCTACTAACCAAAACATAACTCTTATTTTAGGTCAATATAAAAAAATTATTTGGTTAAACCAAATTATATGTAAAATTTTAGAAAATTATTTTTTAAAAATCGAGAAAAGTTTAACCTATTATTTCTTCTTTCTTCAATTAATACTACATTTCTGTTAGTTTGTTCTACTTCGTCTTCACTACCTGCTATAGTCCATTGGATTTTAAATGGGATGTAAGGTTGCCATAAATAAGCAATATCTCTATCATTTAATTTATCATAGGTTTCAACATTTAACTCTAGATATAAAGGTTGGTTTATTTTTACACAAAAATATCTTGTGAATGATCCTAAGGTATAATCATCAGCGGTTGGGGTTACATAACATTGGTTTGGAACTAATAATCTTGTAGATTCATCTAAATTAATACCTTGTAACCTAGCATAATCTACTACCATACCTTCATCATACCCCGGGGTGTCTAAATCCTTAAATATTGTTGGAAAGTCTCCAAAAGCTATTTGATTTTGAAGAGTTTCAGGTTTAAATGTTTCTGCTGTGTCTACTACAGGAACTAATTCAACGTTAGGTGGATCATTTGGTGTTTTACCAGTAAAATATTTTCCATCAAATTGTTTATAATAATATCCTTTATAATATTCTTGAGTAGATTTAAACATTAACTTATCATCATTAGTGTATTGGTTAGTTAATATTCTATTTTTTGGTATATACATTTTAAATCGTTAGTGTGTTTATTCTTCTGGTGCTCTAAATATAATTAAATTCCAATTGAAACTTGGTTTTCTTAAATATACAAAATCAGTATTATAATTATTTTGTGTTGATGTTGACCACCCAGGTGAATTTATGTTACCTACATAAATTTGAGTATGTCCATATTGGTAGTGAGATATTGAACCTGTTTTTGGTTTATCATTGGCATAATAAACTACTACATCACCATAACCCCAAACAGTTGTTTTAAGTTTAGTAGCAAGTAATGCTCTAGATATTCCTGAGGATTTTGTTTGAGTATACCCTAATCTAGTTAAATTATTATAATACTCATTGTTATTATTAGCGTTACCTCCAGCAGGTATTTGACGGGGTGCAGGTGATTTACCCCTTAAATATCTTACATAATTTTGAGCCATGTTATAAGTCCATCGAGCACACATTCCACTTTTTTCTCCATCTCTTTCAAATACATAATTATATGAATCCTGCATTGCATTAAATCTTGTAACTGCTAATGGATCTAAACCAGGGGGTGGAGATGTTACAGATGTTACTGGTAAATCTTTTGCTGCACCCGAAGAGTAAACCTGACCTGTGCTTGCTTTTCTTACTGTTGGTCTTATTGCAGCGCCTGCGTTTTTATTAGCTGGTGTAGATAAAGTATCTAATTTTGTTACCCAACCATCAGAATCAATTTTTTGATTTACCCCAGTTATAGTTAAATCTACACTATCATTTTGATAGGAGGGGGGTAAAACATTATCTGTTATCAGAAACTTTTGGTATAATTTAATACCCGATATGCCATCCATTTCTAAGCTTAAATTAAAAGGTAAAAAAAATGGTGATGCTAATATTCTACTAGCATTTGGTTGTTCAGTACATAGTATACCAAACAATCCTTCAGCATAAGTTTTGTTAAATGCCTTTAAAGAAGAAATATTATCACTAACTAATGAGGGTTTTCCGCTATCACCACTATAAACTGTTTCCATTAATTTATTAGTAGGATCATTACTCTCTGGATCGAAAATGTTTGTTTTGAAATTTTTTATTAATGTAGATGATGGTATTGGGTCGTCTTCATCCCCTTCTTCTGAGGTTGCTGGTGATGAGAATTTTTCAGGGATTATTCTATCTTTTAAACCAGCATTATAATTTGAAAATGCTGTTGCATTTTCTGATAATTGATTTCCATTTGCTTGAGCTCCTATAGATATCATAGTTGCAAAATTATTAGATAAATCAGCTCTTAAATTAATATTTCTAACAAAACTACCACCAACATCAGGTCTTACACCATAAACATTAAATCTAGTAAGTTCTAATTTAGAATCTTTAGTATTTTGACTTGCTAATCTTTGAGGAATTTTTTCTATAAATTGAATTTCTCCACCATTTTGGGATAATGTACACTCCCATGCATTTACACCTCCTAAAGCCTCTATTATACCCTTATTTAATGAATTTAAATAAGATATTAAACTGACACCATCGCTTCCATTTGTAGGCATTAATGATGTAAGTGTTTTTTCTATATAGCGAGTATTTACCATAATGTTAGCTAATCTCATTAGATAAATATCATCATTATAGATAAAAGAATTTAAACCAGTTTTTAACACTGTGTTTAATAGAGTGTCGGGGAGTTGTAAAGTGGCACCTGGTTCAAGTCCAGGAACTGCAGCATCTGAGTAAGGAATTAAACAAACTTTAGGATCACTTGAAAATTGTCCTGGAAATGTTAAAACTACATTATCATCATCATCTAAATCTTTATAATTCATATCAAACCTAACTAAAGGTATTGATGCATTACCATTTTTTGAATATAATAGTAATTTTCTTTCAATAAAAGCTATTAAAGCTCCATATTTTAAATAAACTTGTGGAGATTCATTATCATCATCATCCCCGGCACTAACAGGTACAACTAATATTGAATTCTTTATTTTGAAGACGGCTTGATTTGGGACTCTTACAAGATAACTTAGCCATTTTGGATTAGTGGAATTATCAGAGGTTCGTTTTTTGCATGCTGCATCTATAACATACATTTCTTTATGTAACAAAGATTTGTCTTTATTTGCTATAAGAGGTGCTTGCTCCGTATTTTCTGAAACATCTTCTGGATTTATAGTCGTATCATCTCCACCACCACTATTTTTAGCTGTTTTTGGTTTTGGACTATTTATGTCTATTTTTAAAGACTCAATAACATCCCCCACAGCCGTTAATTGTACTTGACAATCATAACTACCATCAGGATTAAATTGCCAATTAAATTTAGTTACTTTACCATAGATTGCATCATAATTTCCAAAATGTTTTTCTCTTTCTTTTTCTATAGTAGAATATAAGTCATATTGACTACCACCACCCTTAAGTAAATCACTCATGGGTTGTGTTAGAAATTGGTCCATTGATATTAATTTCTTATCATTATTTAAATACATACTCCAACCAAATTCTAATAATAAGGTATACCCAGGTCTTAAATATAATACATCTATTAATTGAAATTGTTTTAGTGAAAAGCATTTTATATTAATAATTGTTTTGCTTAATGCCCCATTATTATAATAAGTAACATCAGCATTAGTAATACCAGGCATTGGTACAAATCCTCTTTCTTCAATACCTCCCCAACCATATGCCCCATTAAATGATCCTGATGCTAGTGTGTTTAGTCCTGCTTGTAACCCTGAAGAAGATGAGCCTGATGGTTGTGAAACTACACCACCTTGAAGGATTAAAGTTCTAGCTAATTTATTACCTGATATTTGTTCAGCTGTTAACCCTGTACTTAATAATTGTTTGTAAACTGAATTTTTTAATTCAACATCCTTTGGTCCCTTATCTGTTACATCTACAGCGCTAGCTAACCTTAAAAATGGAGATTTAGAATTATATGATTGAAGGTAACTTGTAGGTATGTTAGATAGTTTACCTAGTACTTCTTGTCTTGTATCTATTTGCTTTTTTACCCAAGGTTCAAAAGGTAAACCTAAAATGTTTGACATAACTTATTGATTTAATATATTATAACTATCTACTATTTCTTGTATATTTGCTGGTATTCTAATTTGTGAGCCTTCTTTTATAAATAAAGAACCCATATTTACACTATTTGGATTAGCAATTGATATTACCCAATATAATGTAACATCTTGATAAAACCTATTAGCTAATAAATCTAACCTATCTCCAAATTCAGTTTCAACCCATATATCATTTTCATTAGGTGGTACTTCTGGATATTGTGTAATATTATAATATTCAGTACCTAAAGTGCCTACAAATTCATTTGTATTTCTTAATTTTTCTATATTAGCGTATCTATTCATTATGTTGCGTCTCCTTCTCCTGAAATATTATTAGTAGAATTATTATCTCCATCCCCACTAGCTAAATATTCTTTATAATCATCTACATAATTGTTATTAGCACCATTTGCTAATGCTATAAATTTAGTATTTGGGTTATTTGCATCATCTGGTTTTTCTGGTAGGAATGTATGAATAGGAGTGAACGAAAACCCGCTTACCTTAATCATATGTGGAAGTTCTTTTACTGTTGAGTCACCTCCACCTTCAGCATTTAATCCTATTTCCCATGATGATTCTTGGGGTACAGTGTAGGTTAAACCTGTTATAAATCCAGGTTGTTCATATAAATAACCCCCTACTGTCAATCTAACTAAATTTCCCCTCATAAATCCAGCATTTGTATAATCAGGAGCTAATGTAGAAGCTAAATAATTTAATTTTTTGTACATTGGAATAAGTTCGGCTTTTGATTGAGCCATAGTAGTAAATCCTAAACTTATAGTTCTACCAAATTTACTATAATTATATAATGTATCTCCCCTACCAACATAATTAACAGGATTCCACTCAGCTGTGTATGAATCACTAAAATCATCTAAAAACGCTCTAAAATGCATATAAACAGCTTGTTGACCATCTCCATCGTTATTAATAGCAGCTATTCTGAATTTAATTAAATCATTAATGGCTAATTCTTCATTAGGCCCGTTGCCTGTATACATAGGCATAGCATTTATTTTATCTAATGCCTGTAATTCTAAAGCACTTATACCATAATCCCAAACATTTTTATTACCCTCTGCTGTATTGCTTTTTCCAGGCTCTCCCTGGTTTAACCTTTTATCCTTATTTTTTGTTTGATAATTAGGAGATAAAGATAACATTGTAGATGCTTGATTTCCTCCTGTTCCATCTTCAGTATCAGATGCTGCTGATCCCGTGTTTGGGTAAGTATATAATTCTTTCCTAAAATCTTGTGGATAATTACCTACTGATCCCTGGTATATATTTTGTTTAGTAATTAATTGATCCTTATTATAAGTTAAAGATCTAAAACCACTTCCATCAATACCGGCTGCATCGTATAGTACTTGATTATTAGTTTCATAACTTTCAAAACCATTATCAACACGTATTTGATTTACTTGATAGAGGAAATTTTGGATTGGGCCATTAATACCACTAGTAATAGCATCGGCTCCTCCAATTTCAAATATGCTACTTTGTTGTGTTGGTGATAATGCAGCGTTTAAAAATGAGTATTGGGTAGATGCATATCTATTAGAACTAAATATATTATATTCATTATTTACAAAGGAACCAGTTGTATTTATAGTTTTATTAGTTAAATATGTATTATTACTAATATTATTAAAATTAGGATTTCTAACCCCTGTTCCTTGATCTGCAAATTTAAGATTTGTATTCCCAATACCTAATATAGCTCCAGGCCCTCCTGAGTAAGAATATATATTTTGGAGAATATTAGTATCTTCTGTGTCTAAATGAAAATTATATAAAAAATTTAGTCTATTTTGATTTGTTGGGGATTCATCTCTTTGATTTTTAGTTATTCCATAATAGTTAGTTAAACCTGCATCTGGAAATAAACCGCCTTCGCCATTAGATGTTGGATCTATTCCTAAAAGATTTAAATGAGCTCCAAAAGCAGAACCCGCAACTTGCCCTAGCGTAGATAAAGGAGTATAAATACCTTGATTAACACCACCTCCACCACCTAATACTAATTCAGATGCTCCACTTGCTCCTAAAGATGATTGTAAATTATTACTTAAAGTTTGAAAAAAAGAAGGATCAGATCCTCCAGCAGCTTCAAATGACCCACCACCTAATGTTTGTTGTGAATTTGCTTTTCCATAACCAAGCCCACCAGCTTGTGTTTTAGCTGCTGTACGTGATAATAAATTTTGTTTAGCGATAAATTTAATACCTGATGCTCCATCTACCATGTATTTTGCAAATCTAGCTACATCATCTAATGAGTTAGAAATAGCTTTTAACCCACCCCTAACTATAAAGTCAGGACCAGATCTAAATGGAAGATCATCAGTACTTAACCCTTCAGGGATGTCCTTAGTAATGTAAGGTTCTTTACTACTGCCCCCATTACGTTTATCTCTCCCCCAAGGTAGATTAGTTAAATCTGTCTTGAAATTTATTAGAGGCATATTGCTTTATTAAAACGATCTTTCTTCTGGTGCTAAGTTTGAGTATCTATTTACAGGTTCTTGGTATGCTTGAGTTGCTTGACCCAATGCCGAAGGTGCTGGGTTTGAGTAACCTATTGCTCCTGCTCCAAAGTTAGTATAAGCCGGGATGTTTAAAGTAGGGTCGCCAATATTTGAGTATTGGTTGTGTAGTAATGAATTACCTACTATACTTACACTATCCGGAGTAAAACCATCAGCTGGTGACACAGGAACTGCTAATGCTGATCCATCTAAGTCAAACGATTTTTTAATTGATTCTGCCATAATTTATGTATTTAATTGTATTTTATTATAAATATTAACCTATTCTGGAAGTCGCTAAAGCCATTGATCTTCCTGCTTTTGCTCCATCTATATAGACATCTCCTCCTTGTTTTACTGTTACTATTAATTCTTTTAGTAATGCTACCATCTCAGTATTACTTTCTTTTTTCTCCCCTGTTGGTGGGGATGCTTGTACTTGGGTGACTTGAGTTGTTGGGTTTGGATTAGAAATTATTGGATTAATACTAACTATTTCTTTGGATTTAATTTCTTCAGGTTTAGTATTAATTGCGTTTGATATCATATCTACAATGTTATTACCGTCAAATACCCCGCTTACACCACCCATAATGCCTTCTAAAGGATTCTTTAATACATCGCCTAAATCTTCATCACCAAACATCCCACCAACTATATCCATAATACCTCTCATTGGTAATGATATTGCATTAGCTATTGTATCTATAAAATTACCTCCTTGAATGCCTTCAAGTAACCCGCTAGTAGCACCTTGAATACCTTGAGCACCCTCAGCACCAGTAACACCTTGAATACCTTGGATGCCATCAACACCCGCAGCACCTTCTAGTGGAGTTTTATTATTAGATTTTAAACTTTCATCGCCAAGTATATTGCTAACAACACTCATAATACCATCTATTGGAGCTGTTATAGCACTGGCTATTGTATTTATAAGACTACTACCACTAGATAATTCGCTTGGAGTATTTACAATGTTTGATACTGGACTTTGGGTTACGTCACTTGGGGCTTTACCATCTAATCCGTCAAGATTAGTACCAGCCATAACAATATCATCAGCTCTAAATTTTTGTATAGGTTGACCTGGTCTTGAAATAAAATCTTCTGCTGTGTCCCCCTCAAAACCATCAGGCATAAGAGATTTACCTATAGAAGTTAAATCCATATTATCGGCAAGTGCTCCTGAAAGGTATCTACCTGCCATTTCACCACCCATAGCACCTAAGAATGTCCCAACAGGACCTGCAAAACTCCCAACTACGGCACCTAACGCACTACCACCAACAGAGCCTAAAGCTTGTAATCCTCTTTTACCTACAGCTTGTTGGACTTCTTTTTCTTTTCCTCCTTCTGATACCATGGATTTAATATCACTACTAGCAAATATTCCTTCTAGAACTGCACCTAAAACTGGGACTTTACCAAATATAGTTTTAAGTAGTTTTGGACCTGATTTTTTAACAAGGCTACCCAACATCTTTCCTGGGTTAAGGTTTTTTACTAATCCCTTTAAAGTTTTAAAAATTCCCCCACCTCCTCCAGATGCTAAAGCCTTTGAACCAGACTTTGATGCTCCTTCAGCTGCTGATTTGGCTAAAGATTTTCCTCCACCCTCAGCTGCTTTAGAACCGACATCTGCCACTACTTTTGAAGCAGACCCCCCACCCCCACCAAGTGCTGTTGGAATCATAGACTTTAACTTTGGTAGAATTTTAGACATATTTTTAAATAACCCTAAAATTTTCCCGAAACTTTTTACAGCAAATCCTATTCTACTAAACATTCTTATACCCGCGATAATTCCTATTGCTTTTGCAATCCCTGTTAATAACCCATCAAATTGGGATAAGTATGTTATACCATCCGCTATTGAATCTAATATTTTTTCAAATGTTTCCATTACTGGGATTAAATGATCTGTTAGTTTTTCCATAACGTCATTCATCCTTTTAGTAGAAGATTCTGCTTTTAATTGATCTGCTAATTTTTTACTACCTAATTGTTTAGCAATATCTTCATCAGAGAGTCCATCCTTTTTTAACTTATTAAATTCTTTAGTAGCATCAACCATGTTTTCAAACTTACCACCTAATAATTCTTGGGTTGTTAGAACATCAGCTAATTCTTCTTTTGACATTCCAAAGGCTTTAGCTAATGCTTGTTGTTGTAAAACATTATACTCTCCAAATTCAGCTGCTGTTCCTATTTCTCGTCCAATAGCTTTAGCTAATCCTTCTTGATCACCCATTAAAGCAGCTCTTCTGGCATCTTCTAAATTTAACTGTTTACCAGTCATTAATTCAGCTTCCATCTCAGCTGCTATAGAGCTTTCAAAATCTAATAAGGAGTCTGAGGTTTTTGCAAGTGAAGCTTGGTTCATTCCTAATTTAGCAGCTTGAAATGCAGCATTAGCTAAGTTTTTACCTTGACCAGCCATTGATAATTTAGCTGCGGCACTATAATCACCTATACTAGCAAATGTTGACTGTAAATTAACTCCTGTACCTTCTTGCGCTTGTAAAATTTCTAATTGGCCCTTCGTTTGTTCTATGTATTCTTCAGCATTTATACCTCTTAATTTAGCAGTTTTAGTAAACGAAGCTGCTTGTTCATTAGTTAATCCAAGTTCATTTGATAGTAATGAAAACATTTTTAATTCATCACCTGTTAATTTAATAGAACCTCCTATTAAAGAATTAAACTCTTGTATACCTTTAATAGCATCTCCTGTGTTGAAAGCAGATTCTCCACTATTCATTGCCAACTGCCTCATATTTTCCGCCATCTCATATGAATCATTTCTTCCAAGTCCAAAGGTTTTTACTAACCCCTCTCTACTATCTCTAAATGTTTTTACTCCCTTTTTAAGACCAGATAATAATTTTGCATCAAGAGCAACTAACATTTCTTTTTTAAATGCAGCCCCCCCCTTCTTTAATGTACTACCTATAACTTTTGCTTTAATGTCAGCATCATCTAAAACTTCCTTTGTATTTTCATCTAATCTTTTACCGTTTTTCTGGGCTTCTTCTAATTCTTCATTAAAAGCCCTAGCTGATTGTTGTTGATCGTAAAGTTCTTCTGTAAGTGCTTCAGCATCTTTAGTTATTTCTCCAAATTTATCAGCATATTTTCCTAAACCGACTTTTTTTAGAATCCCACCAGCAGCTTCAAGAGCATTATTAGTTAAAGAAGTTAAATCTGCAACTTTTGTTTCTTTGGTAATTCTTCTTTCTATAGAAGATTCCATATCCTTTAGAACATTTACTTCAGCCTTATATTCTGCAATAGTATCAGCATGAGCTTGTGTTATTTTCTTTTGAAGAACAAGTGATTTAAGTCTTTGGGCTAAAGCTGCACCTGATAATTCTCTAAGTTCTTTTTCACCTTTTCTTGCATTGTTTTCAAGAATATATTGACTATTAGCTAATTTAAGAGATGAAACTTGGGATTCATATTTTTCTTTTAATTGATTTAATTGTTTTAAATTTAATCTAGTAATTCCCTCTTGATCATTTTTTAATTGCTCACCAATATTTTGAAGTTGTTGGGTTGTTTTTTTAGTAATATTTAAGGGCTCATTAGATTTTTTTAACTCCCCATTAATTCCAATTAAAGTTTGAAAATAACCTTTAGCATTTTTCCCAACAGAATCTAGGGATTGATCCATTTTATCAACACCATCAACTAATTTAATAATTGCTTTATCGGCATCACCCACAGATTTAATTAGTTCCTCAGCATTTATCCCATTAAATGGGTTAGCTTGTCCTAACTCTTCATAACCCCTTCTAATTTCTTTTAAAAGGTTAACTATTTGTTGATATTTTACTGGATCTAGTGGATCTCCTTCAGCCATTGTGTATTGGTTTTGTTATAAATATTGAAGATATTTACTTTTTAGCCATTTTAGTAGCATAATCAGGTGGTTGTATTACGTTTGAAGTTGGGGATACTGGGTTATTAAAATCAATTTCAGTATTTTTTCCTTTATTTGCGCGTTTTTGGGTTTCAGCTTCATCCTCAAAATAACTTTGTATTTTGCTAAAAGTAAAATTACGTAACCATATAGGCATATTATATATAGTTTCCCAACTATACCCCCCTTTACCATGAAATACAATTTCATGTATAGTACTAAATAAATTTTTTCTTATTTTAGGAGCACTATCAAGCGTCAGGCCAAAAAAAGCTAAGTCCAATAGGGATTGTTGCGTCGAGAGATGATTCTTCGGGAAAAAAAGTTAGATCAACATCTGGTTGAACTAATTTGATATAGTTTCTTAGT
>TARA_R110000765_G_scaffold24535_2_pt1 | contig 14331 bp, 19 predicted proteins | sample TARA_R110000765 | Tara Oceans TARA_R110000765 (sample SAMEA4398168) | marine metagenome | biome: Polar Biome; feature: [MES] marine water layer (ENVO:01000295) within the mesopelagic zone...; material: water (ENVO:00002006), including particulate matter (ENVO:01000060) such as...... | reverse complement strand
AGACAATGCTGGTACATTTATTAAACCCTGGGTTGTACCCCCTACTTTACAATGGCTAAATTAATTAAAATTGAAGGTGATATTGAAATCACCCATGAGCTTTACACCGACATTGTAAAGGAACTTACCTTTATTGAGGACATTGCAGTAGAACTTTCTGAGATTACTGCCCAATTCTCATACTATCATGGTATAATGATCAGGTCCAAGCGACTCCTTGATAACGCACTAGATAACTTTGAGCAATTTAAGTCTGGTGCGCGTACTGAGAAGCGTAAGGAAGTAAAACTGACCGCTGTAGCCGGTGAGGATTTCGTAAACTCACTGCCTTCAACGGCGAGCCTAAATAAAGAAGTTCAAGATCGTCAAGAAATTTATGGATACGCCAAAGGCATCTGTAGCTCCCTTGAAATGAAGAAAGACATGCTTGTCCAACTGTCCGCTAATAGCAGAATGGAAACCAAGCTTTACCAGTAGTATTAGCACATAGCAATCAATAGCCTAAAGGAGATAAACATGGCAAAAACACTAGCAGAACTTAGAGAGATGCATAAGAAGATGATGGCAGATGAGAACCCCTCATCGCAGGCATCAAAATCGTCGGAGTGGGCGACGTTTGAAGACGGGGATAATATTGTAAGGTTCCTTCCCGGTAAGGAAGATCCTTTGCAGTTCTTCTCGGAAGGATCAGTCCATAAGTATCAGGATGATCAGGGAATGTGGCGTAACTATAAGTGCCGCAAGACCTCGGGGGAGAAGTGCCCCGTATGTGACTACTACTTCGATCTGTGGAAGCGTCACAAGGAACTTAACCTTGGAAAGGATTCCGATGGTAAGAATGTAAAGTCTAAGTATGGAGACTTGGCTGTAAAGATCAAAGCCAAGCCACGATTCTATGCTATCGGAGTTATTCGAAACCTTCAAGAGGCTGGCGAGAACCCAGTTCGATACATTGCAATGAGTCAGCAGCTTTTCAGTCCTGTGTTTGCTGCAATGCTAAACGAGGACTTCCAAGATGAGGCAGATCCCGACAACAGTACTATCATCTCTCTGGAGAGTGGTAATGACTTTAACATTCGTCTTACAAAGAATGGTAACTACGTTAACTTTAACGAATCTTCTGCCAAGTATAAGAAGACTCGTGCAGGAACACCCGCTGAAGTAGCTGAGTGGATGGAAAATAAATTGAATCTTCAACCTCTCGTTGAGGTTGATAGTTATGAGAAGGGTAAGGAGATCATTATGAATCTTGAAAGTGCCCTTAATCCGGTTAAGACGGATTCGACCCCTCCCTTTGAGCCTGATGGCCCTTCAATTGAGGAATTACAAGTATGAGAAATAAGAAGTTTATCAGTGGGCTAGTCGTTCTGACCTTAGCCCTTTCTATGCAGAGTTGCACTTTCCTTGAGAGTCTTTTCAAGGATACGATGGTTACGACTGTTGACAACGTGCGACCTGAGTGTATGAATGAGGTGATCCCAGTTGACTTTGGCACCCTTGACCCTGCTACCAGAGCAAAGTTTGAGGCAGCGGGTAAGGTTCCTGTGATTGTTGATAAGGATTGTGTTATTGATCCGATGCTTAATACCGTAGACCTTACGAACCCTGGGGAAGGGTGGCTAGACTCAGTTCTAGGTATTGGTCTTTCTGTTGCGACTACCTTGGTCCCTGGTGTAGCTGCTTTTGAAGCTATAGGTCTGCTGTTGTCACGCAGAAAGAGGAAGCACTACGGTAACGCTTTGAAGTCTGTGGCACCCTTGAATGGTAAGGTGGAAGTGAAGGATGCATTGGTTTCGATGGCTAGTGCTTTGGGGTTAGCCCATAGTTCAGAATCCACAAAGGAAGTCTTTGAGGAAGAAGACGTAGAATGGGAAGAAGAGGAAGATGAGACTGAGTAGTTATCTTGTGTAGGTAAGGTAACTCTACAGAGGGCAGGCTTAAAAGCCTGCCCTCTGTTTTTTCATATACAGACCTTTAAGGCTATAATGATTCTATGAATCGTAAGCTTAAGATCCTGGTAGTATACGCAAATCACGGAGGGTGTAGCTACTACAGGCAATTATCCCCTATGCAGATGTTGTCGGAGGAGTTATCTGATAAGGTAGAGGTGCGCTATACTGATAACCCTCTTGCAGTAGAGCCTAAGGATGGTTCTATGCCGGACTCTGATAAGCTAGAGGATATGAACTGGGCAGATATTGTATTTGTGGCTAATATTCTAAAGTGGGGCGGGCCTTATACCGCAAGAGTCATAGGTGTTGCAAAAGAGTTGAATAAGTTTGTACACTTTGATACAGATGATCTTTTGACGGATCTTTACGAAGAGCATCACTTATACCAAACATACAAAGATAATAAGCTAGACGATATCACTAAGTTTTGTTACTTCAATGCAGATTTAGTAACTGTAACTCAAGTCAAATTCGCTGAACGTATTAAACCTTTTGTAGGGAAATGCTTGGCTATTATAAAAAATGTTTTAGATTATAAACTTGAGGCTTGGAACTTCCCAAAAAGCAAAGCTAAGTTTACTAGAATTGGGTATGCTGCTGGTATCCATCACAGGGGTGATGTGAAAGTGTTTTCAAGCATCCCTCACCTTGTCAACCAAAAAGTAGGAAGGGAGAATGTACAATGGAATTTCTATGGACATCCACCCCCCGACGCTAATAAACCTAAGGGTGGATGGGAGGAGAAGGTATGGCCTGAATACATGCAGAGCCTCCTGAGAGGCTTCAAGGGGCATAAAAACTACAACATACACTTCGCACTACCCCCTGACGCTTACGGTCGTTACTACGCAGGTATGGACGTTGCAATCGCTCCTCTACAGATGAACAACTTCAATGATTCCAAGTCTGATATCAAGGTCGCTGAATGCTCACGTTATAAGATTCCTCTGGTAGCCAGCAATGTAGGGTGCTATGATGAAACGATCATTAACGGTGAGACAGGTTATCTGATTGATCCTGACGCTCCTAAGAGTGAGTGGCATAAGATACTATCTAAGCTTTGTAAGGATAAGAACCATCGTATCGAGATGGGTCAGAATCTTCACGATAGAACTAAAGATTTATACGACGGGCGTAAGCAATCACAACAAAGATATGATCTTTATATGAGAGCTATGCAGGACTTAGGACATAAGATAGATGATTAAGACTTTCAAGCATAGCGGAGATTTAGGTGACATCATTTACTCTCTGCCAACCATTAAAGCGTTGGGGGGCGGTGTGCTATACTTAGACCCTACAGGAGGTTCAAACGATCCATTGGTTTCATGGGGTAAGAGGGTTAATACCTCTTTAAATGAGGAGCTTATAGGAAGCTTAAAGCCTTTACTTGAACAGCAAGAATATATTAAAGAAATAAAACTTTGGGATAGCTCTGTAGGCGTTGACTACAATCTAAATGAGTTCAGAAATAATTTGACCAACAATTTGAGTGATTCTCACTTGAAGGCTTTCGGTCTTTCATCATCAAGAAGGGATGATATTTGGCTTAGTATTGATGAGCCTTTATACCATAGTTCGGGCAGGAAGACTCTGATGGCTAGGTCCTTAAGGGTTCACTCTAATCACTCATTTTGGGAGACGCTACCAGATTCAACTATTGAAGACCTTGTATTTGTTGGTAGTAAATTTGAGTATGAAGTATTTTACAAAACCTTCAAATATGATATACCTTTTTGGGATTTGTCTATTTTGGACTTAGCTAGAGCGATAGCGTGTTGTAAGCTATTTATAAGTAATCAAACTTTTGGTTCTGCGATAGCGGAGGGCTTTAAAAAAGATTTAATACAAGAGGTTTACCGCTTGTGCCCCTTGGCAATTTTTCAAAGAGAAGGAGCTAGCTATGTATGAGCGTAAAATTCGTATCTGATTTTCTTTTAGAAGATTCTCCTGGAGGTGCGGAGCATGTTGATGATACTGTTATTACTGCGCTTGGACTCGAAGCGGTGAGGTCTAGGGACTTTACGCCAAACGAAGAAGACTTTTATATTATATCCAACATCTCTCTTCTCCCTCAGAGTAGCATTGATTACTTAGCAGCTAAGTGTAAGTACATCATACTGGAGCACGACTATAAGTTTCACCCTACAAGGCACCCGTGGAGGTACCCTAACAACATAGTCGATTCTGGTGAGTTGATTAATCTCAGTCTATACGAGAATGCGATAATGACTTTCGTTCAGACCGATGATCACTTAGAAGTATTCAAGCTAAACAATATTAAAGGTAATTTTGAAAGTTTGAATTGTAGCATTTGGTCTACTGAAGAGTTGGATAATCTCGTTGATCTTCATCGTTTGAGTAGATTGAAAGAAAGTTCTTTTGCGATTATTAATTCAGAAAACTGGATAAAGAATACAAAACAAGCAGTTGAGTTTTGTCATAGCATGAAGATAACTTATGAATTAATTGAGAGTCAAGACTATAATAGATTTCTAAGATCGTTGTCTAGATACTCCGCTCTTGTATTCTTCCCTATTGCTAGGGAAACCTGTTGTAGACTATTAGTAGAAGCAAAATGTCTGGGTTTAAATGTTATAACGTCTCAAAATTCTGGAGCATTTCAAGCAGATTGGTTTAGATTAAATGGGACTGATCTTATCAGCTATCTTAGAGAGCAGTCTTTGAAAAATTTGAGATCTATAGAAGGTTTATTAAATGAAAATAAAAATTAAAGATATGAACATAGCTTATCTTACCTCTGAAAAATACCCTAAGAGGGACAAGGACACTAAAGAACTTCTACAGATTTCTAACTTAAGTTTTGAAAGGTATGATGGAGGGATTACAACCCCTTATACAATTGGGGTTGCAAAAGGTCATCTTCAAGCTTTGAAGTCTTTATCACTTCCGTCTCTTCTATTGGAAGATGATATAAAAGTTTTAAATGGTTCTTCAATTGAAGTTGATCAAGAGTTTGAAGTTCCCGACGATGCTGATGCTTTATATTTAGGTACAAGCATGTATGGTCGGTTAGAGGGGAAAACCGTTCTTAACGGAGTCTTGGCAACGACCACTTCTAACCCTAGCGTCAACTCTGTGTATAACATGCTAAGTATGCACGCAATAGTTTACTTGTCCGATAGATATAGAAATCATATTATGAATCTCTTGCAAATCCATATTGAAGATCCTACTGGAGGAGTTGATGATCCTATAGCCGAACACATGAGTGAATATAACGTATACGCAGTTGCTGATCCTGTATTTTATCAAGCTGACGGGCATAGTGAACAAGCGACAATGAATAGGATTCCTTTAAAGATATGAAACTTTCAATATTAGTTCCAACGATGCCCACCAGGGTTGATTATTTAAAAAGATTAAAAAGATCTTTTAAAGGTCAATTAACTCCTGATGTAGAGTTAATAGTGTTTGAGGGGGATGTTGGACAATCCATCGGTAGCAAGCGTAATAAACTTCTTGAGATGGCGAAGGGGGATTACATAGCTTTTGTGGATGATGATGATATTGTATCTCATCATTACATCTCCAGAGTATTAAAAGCTATTGAATCGAATCCTGACGTTGTAGGTATCCACTTACTTCATTACGAAGACTATGGGTTAAGGGGTTTGACGTATCATTCTCTTCGTTTCAAGGAATGGTCTGATGAGCCTAATCCTCAATATCCACAATTAAGAAACTACTATAGGAATCCAAACCATATTAATCCTGTAAGAAGAGAGTTAGCTATTCAAGTTAAGTTTCCAGAGATAAACATGGGAGAAGATAAAGATTACTCAATGCGTTTGAAGCCTTTATTGAGTAGCGAAGTTTATATAAGCGATCCCATATACGCATATTTATTTAGGAGTATGAAATAATGTCACACAAAGAAGAAAGAGACTTTTGCACTTCGGTTAAACACAAATTTCCGTATTCTTTTAAGGGTAAAAGAGTATTGGAAGTGGGTAGTGGAGATATAAATGGTAACAACAACTACTTATTTGAAGACTGTTGTTTAACCCGTGTAGATGTCTGTAAAGGACCTAACGTCGATATTGTATCTTACGCTCATGATTTAACTTTTGTTGACGATCTTTTTGATACAGTAATATCCACTGAGTGTTTTGAGCATGACAAGCATTATGTTAAATCTTTACAAAACATGGTACGTATGCTTAGACCGGGTGGATTGCTTCTCTTTACTTGCGCGACAACTGGAAGACCTGAGCATGGCACAAGTAGAAGTAAGCCTTGGCAAGTTCTTTCAACACGCATGGAAAACTCAGAAGATTACTACAAGAACCTAACTGAGCAAGATATTCGAGAAGTTATCGATGTTGATAAAGTTTTCATAGAGCACGAATTCTCTGCTGAATTAAATCATTGCGATCTTTTCTTCTGGGGTATAAAGAAGTGAAGATTAATGTGATACCTGGGAGAGATCCTCACTATACTAGGTTAACTCAATCCCTACAGGCTTTAGGCCATGAAGTTCTTGTGGGTGAGCCTGAGACTGGTGTTAAGTTTGACATGGCTTTTGTTAGTCCTAGTTACGACAAAGGTTACAATCAATCAGAGAATATTCTATTCTTTGATGCTGAAGATGATCATAAGCATTTTGATCCTGGCGTAGCTTACCATGAGTTAAAAGATAAAGTAATCGCATACGCAAAAATGCATTACGTGGATGATGACAGAGGTGACGGAATTAAAAACGTAGCCTTCCCCATCCTTCCCTACCTTACACATATACAAGCAGCATCGGTGCAGATACCTGATTTTTCTGCAAAAAATGCAGTGCCCTTTATGGCGGTAAGTCCGACGTTTATAGGTAATTATAAGGGAACTGCACCCCGAGACCCTAGGTTCACCGCAGAGTTTGCCCCAGGGGATCTGATGTATAATCAAAGGTATCAATGGCTCTACAGCCTTGAAGAAAACAACATATTTTATCAAGGTGGTGTTGTTTTTTGGAAAGATAATGTCAGCTTTGAAGAACAAAGAAAATACTACGGCGACGTAATTAAAACATTTGAAGTGAGTAGGGTTGAAAATTATCTTGAAAAATTGGCATATTGTCGAATAGGTCTTTGCCCAACCGGCCACGATAGATTGAGTTGGAGAGTTTTTGATATCATGGCAATGGGATCAATTTTAATATCAACTGACCGTCAAGATCAGAAGCATCTCTACAATCCAAAGGCTATTATAGAGATAAAGGATGATGAGGATTTGGGAATGACTTTGCACAAGTTGCAACCTGATTACAAAGAGATTTGGAAAGAACACAATGAGAACAGGAAGGTTCTTTCCCAGCTAACCCCGGACATCATCTGGAAAGATTTTGAGAATCAATTAAAGTGAAAAAACTACTACTAATTCAACCAGGGGCTTTTGGAGATATCATAGTGTGTGCTTCCATAGCAAAATGGTACGCGGACAGGGGTTATGAGGTGACTTACCCTGCGAGAGAGAAATACCACTCTCTCCTAAGTAAATTGAGCTATATTAAGCCAGTTGTATTGAATGAAGATGAGCTAGACTCAGACTGGCTTCGATCCGATGTCCTGAAGATATTACCAGAATGTAGTAATTATGATTTGATTATTAATTTAGCAGATAGAGGTCCACACCCTACTGCACAATTGCCTTGGGAGAAGAATCAAGAAGCTAAGTATAGATTATCTCGTGTCCCTCGTGAAGAGCAGTATAATTTAGTATGGGATAGAGATATTGAAAAAGAGAATTTCATATATGATAAGTATGTAACTTCGACTCCTTACGCATTTGTCCATAACACATCTTCCGATGGTGAAGATATTAATTTACCTGCTATCTCGTTGCCGATAGTTAAGAATGATACACCTTCGGGCTATAATATATTTGATTGGTATAAGGTAATTTGCCATGCAGAAGAAATCTATTGCACAGAAAGTGCTCTTCATTGTTTTTGCGATGGCATCGCCAATGATATTACTAGCAAACGCTTCTTGCTCCCAAGAGTTGCAGGTAACGGACAGCTACTGACCACTTCTAAATTCTGGGATAAAAGGCACTTGTAGTATGGAGATTAAAATAACTATATCAGTTGGGGAGCTTCTTGATAAGATATCGATATTGAAAATTAAATCAAGTAAACTCTCATGTTCTGAGAAGCTTGAATACGTCAATCACGAGTTGAGTAAGTTGATCGATTGCGCTAAGACTCACGAAGTTTTTGATGAATCTTTACTTAATGAATTAGGAGATGTTAATTTAAAGTTGTGGAACATCGAGGATGAAATTAGAATATTAGAAAAGTCTAAAGATTTCTCAAACAATTTTATTGAGTTAGCTCGGAAAGTATACATCACCAACGATAAGAGATTTACTATAAAGAGCAAAGCAGATGCGAAGCACAAGTCTATTATAAGAGAACAAAAGGATTATATCAACTACGATGGGTGATCTTCAACAACACAATCTTCAAAGTTTTATTCAAGACTATAACTGTAAGCAGTTTGTAGAAACGGGAACTGGCAAAGGGACAGGATTAAGTTATGCCTGCTCCTTCCCTTTTGAAAGCCTATACAGCATTGAGATAGTTCCTGAACTTTATGAACACTGCGTTCAGGATTTCAAATCTGATGAGAGAGTATCCTTAATTCATGATAACTCTCTTGATGGGTTAAGGACCATCTTGAGTTCACTAAGTGATGATCCTACCTTTTTCTGGCTAGACGCACACTTCCCAGGAGCAGATTTTCATTTTAATGATTATGATCATATGAAAGATGAGAAACATCTGCATATGCCTTTGGTCGATGAGATAAAACTAATACACTCTAGTAGACCTAACTGCGCTGATGTTTATATCATTGACGATCTTCACTTGTATGAGGATGGACCCTTTGAAATTCACATGCCTGAGTTTATAGAAAAATATGGCAACAAGGACATCACTCCCGCAACTGATCTTTTAAAAGACACTCATGTCTTTAGTAGAGATCGTAGGCATCAAGGCTTCTTAATTTTAATTCCAAAGGTTTAGTAATGATATATGATAAAAATTTGTTAAATGACGTTCAAGGTAGCAGCGATTTGATACCTAAACGAATATACCAAGATAAAGAGCTTACACTTGAAAATATTCTTTCAATAAATCATAGATTTATGGGTGCTGGCATGTCTCAAAACTATTTTGCCATCCCCTGGTTTGAATACTACTTTGACGCTAATCAGTTTGAATATTTGGTTGAGTTTGGTAGTCAAAAAGGTTGTTTAAGCACTTACTTTGCTAATTTTGCAGGTATAACTGAGAAAGTGTTCTTCGATACTTTCGAACTCTTGCCAGACCAAGATTGGAATAATCGACCCGTCGAGGGCGCAGGCCATTGGTTTAGTAAGTTGGCTGATCTTTCTCCTTACATTAACTACTATCATCAGGATGTGTTTAGTGATGCAACGGTAAATCATGTTTATGAAAATGTAAAAAACCTTAAGACTTTTATATTTTGTGATGGTGGTGACAAGATTAAAGAGTTTAATACATACGCGCCCTTACTTAAATCAGGGGACTGCATAGCCGTTCACGATTGGCATCATGAAATTTCCATGGGAGATATTTTGCACACAGTTAAAGATCACGGCTTGGTTGTGGACTCTTTGTTTGCTAGTTCTGCCGATAAATATGGAACGTTAATAATGCCGTTTAAGAAGATTTAATATGACACGTAAAGTAGACATAGTTATTCAGGGAGGTATCTGGGAGAACACTTACTCCACAGCAGTAGAATATTTAAAGTTACATTTTGTTAATAAGATAATAATTTCTACATGGAATTATGAAAAAGAAAAATGCTCTGAGTATCCTGCTACTGATAGGATAGGGTACATTTTTTCAACACCTCCCGAACATGATGGCGGTGGTAACTTAAATTATCAAATAATTTCATCCTACGCAGGGTTAAAAAGGAGCACCACTGATGTGGTAATAAAAGCTAGATCTGATCAGACTATTAATCTATCTGATATGGAAAAATTAAATACTTTTTACAATAAGTTTCATGAAGATAAAGAAATTTTTACTCTAGGCATGGGAACGCACTTCCCCTACCACCCACAGGATCATTTCTTATGGGGAAAAAGAGAAGATCTTATTAACTTATTTGACCTTCCTTTTGATACGGCTGATGCTACCTATGGCCCTCACACTAATTTTGCAACTAACACCTTAAGAGGTCCAATCCACTTAGGTGTTCATTACTATGCTAGATTTAGTGAACTAGCTAAAAAACATGCCGCTAATCCAAAAGAATATCTATTAGATTCCGCGCCTAAGCGACAAGAGGCTTTTGATGAATATAATAGAATTAGAAGTGTTGGATTTAAGCCGTTCCCTAGAATAAGTATGCAATGGTGCAAATATGGGGGAATGGGGTATCCTTATGATTTCTATGCACAACAAGGAGAAGTATACCACGATGAGCCATGGCTTTAACTTTTAGAGGACATTCAGGCTGTTCTTTAGAGCTTATTGGTAAAGACATAGTTAGAAAAACGTCTCATAGCTTCACTTATAATTCTCGTTTATTTGCTCAAGTTCAAAAACAAAAAAGCTTTTGTCATACTGTAATACAGACTCCTAGTATCATTAACACTGGAGTGAGGGATGGCTTATTCTTTTGTGACATGGAGTATATTAGAGGAGTAAGCTTTCAGGATTACTGTTCTGCTAAGTCTTATTCAGATATTAAAGAATTGTTCAGTAAACTAATTGTTCGTAGTACGGAGACTAAGGATTTTACAGAAGATATCTATAAAAAATGCTTATCCCTAGAGAACTTCCCCATGAATCTTCTCTCTAAGGTATCGTGGAACCTTCCAGTAGGGAGTTGCCACGGGGATCTCACCTTCGAGAATATATTGATTAAGGAGAAAGAAATCTATGTTATAGATTTTCTTGATTCTTTCATAGATTCCCCTGCGATGGATCATTCTAAGTTGATGCAGGACACTTTTTGCGCGTGGTCTTTTGAAGGAAAAAATAGCACCCCGTGGCATCATTTGTATCTTCTAAACAATATAATTCAAAGTAAGAGAAATTACATTCTTTTGTTAATACACTTGTATAGGATTCTTCCTTACGGTGATAAAAAAATCAAGAACCTAGTGAAATGCAAAATTCAAAAAGTAAAAGAAACTCTAAAAAAATTCTAGTGGTTCCCGCAGCGGGAAGATCGTCAAGATTTCCAGGAGACCAGCCTAAGTGGCTTCTAACGCATCCACAGGGTCGATTGATGATAGAGGAGGTAATTTCTGGACTGAAACTTGAAGAGTATGATGAGGCGCACATCGTAATTTTAAAAGAACATTGTGAAAAGTATTTAGCCGATGTAAAGATTAAGCAAATCTTCGGAGATGCAATTAATATTACTATTTTAGATAAACCCACCAATAGCGCACCTGAGACAGTTGTAAGATGCATAGAGTTAAATGATTTAGAGGGAACCATAGTGGTGAAAGATTGCGATTGTCTAGTATCCTTCACCATGCCAGAGGATCATACTTTCGTTGTTGGTTTAGATATTCATTCACAAAATGTTAAAAATATAACATCTAAATCATTTATTCAATACGACGATAACAATATAATAAAAAATATTGTAGAGAAGAAAGTAATTTCAGACCTAATTTGTTTAGGTGTGTATGCTATTCCAAGCGAGGATCTTCTGAATTCTTATTATGCTTTATCTTCTATAGCAACGTCAGAGTTGTATTTCAGTCATATTATCTCATTATTAATATCGAAAGGAGAGGTGTTCTCTTTTGTTTTGGCAGATAATTTTTTGGATTGGGGAACGTCTGAGGAATGGTATGAGTATACTTCAAATTTAAGAACTTACATTTTTGACATAGACGGTATATTTTTGGAAAATAGAGGAAGATATGGTGTAGAAACTTGGGAGAATACATTTATCCCTATTGAGGAAAATATCAAGGTGTTAAGTAACTTGAGTGAGGGTGGAGCAGAGATTATATTCATAACCAGTAGGACTGAGGAATATTTAAATCAGTTTAAAGATTATCTAAAGTCTAATAACATTAATTACAAAGTAATTATAAGTGGCTGCAACCACAACAAGAGAATTATCGTCAATGATTTTTCCACCACTAATCCGTATCCATCCTGTGAAGCTTTGAACATTCCAAGAAATAATTTATTAGGAGATTATCTGTGAATATTCTAATTACAGGAGGAGCCGGTTTTGTAGGGTCTCAAGTCGGTCACTATTTGAAGAAAAAGGGACACACAGTCTACTTATTTGATAATATGAGTTATGGGCATGAGGATAATTTAATTGTGGACGGGGAAGTTATAGGGGAGTTTATTAAGGGAGACATTAGGGAGTGTTGTTACTCCATTTTAAAAGAAAAGAACATCGAAGTGGTGCTGCATTTTGCAGGCGTAGCACCTCTCCCAGACTGCCAAGAGAATCCTTACGCTGCTATTGATAATAACGTGGCAGGCACAGCTTGTATTCTTGAGAGTTGTCGATTAGCTGGCGTAAGGAAAGTTGTATTTGCTAGTACTTCGGCTTTATATGAAAACTGTAAAAATACACCCTTTGTTGAAAATCAAGAGGTGCTAAATCCTGATTTAATTTATTCTTTGACCAAACTTCAAAGCGAGTTGCTTTGCGATAGTTTTGTTAAGAACTATAGCATGGATATAGTAAAACTAAGATTTTTTAACGTATATGGACCGCATCAAGATTTCAAGAGAAAGCAACCTCCGTTAATGGGTTATATTATTAAGTCCTTGTTAGCCGAGGAAACTCCCACCTTTTACTCTGACGGCAATCAAAAAAGAGATTATGTGTACATTACAGATTTAGCAGACATGGTAGATCGTGTCCTGAATAAGGATGGGTTATCTGGTGAAGTATTTAACATTTGTAGTGGGGAGGTTAAATCTGTTAGAGAAATATACGATATATATCAAAAAGTTTTTGGAGTTTACATAGATCCTGTATTCTCCAATTCAAATCAATACTGGGATAAGTATTCTTCTTTATATGAGCAACCTTACCCCTTAAAAAAGGAAAGAGTTGTTAAGGAGGTTAATAAGTTTAGTAAGGGGTCCTACGAGAAAGCATTCAATATTTTAGGATGGGAACCCAGAGTCGAATATGAAGAAGGAATAAAAAACTGTATTTCTTACGCTTTGTCATGTTAAAGTGCTATAATGGTGTGTAGGTATCATATGAAAACAGTTTTAATTTGTGGTGGAGCAGGGTTTATCGGGCATCATATTGCGCGTAAGTTGAAGTCTGAGGGTCATTATGTGGTTGTGGCTGATATAAAGACTCGTAATGAATACTGCGAGGATAATGAATACTGCCATCAGTATTTACAGTTGGACCTGTGTAAGGATGATAGTTGGGCTGCTATCCATGATCAGTTTAAGGGGTTTGATGAAGTGTATCAACTTGCCGCTGATATGGGAGGAGCGGGTTATATCTTTACGGGAGATAATGATGCAAACGTAATGACTAACTCGTCATTAGTAAACTTGCATTGTGTTCAGTTTGCTACTAAATGGAAGGCTAAAGTTTTCTACTCTAGTTCTGCTTGCATGTATCCTAGCCACAATCAGGAAGATCCAAATAATCCTAATTGTAAAGAAGACTCTGCATACCCCGCTAACCCAGATTCGGAGTATGGGTGGGAGAAGTTATTCAGCGAGAGACTTTATCTTGCTGCGGCTAGGAACTATGGTCTAGATGTTAGAGTAGCTAGGTTCCATAATATCTTTGGTCCTGAAGGAGTGTATGATGGCGGTAAAGAAAAAGCCCCTGCTGCCCTGTGCCGTAAGGTTGCTCAGTCTGAAGGTAGTATTGAAGTGTGGGGTCCAGGAACTCAGACTCGCTCCTTCCTGTATATCGATGAGTGTATAGAGGCAGTACAACGACTAATGGAATCAGATTTTAAAGAGCCAGTAAATATCGGTTCTGACGAAATGATATCGATTAATAATCTTTCTAAAATGGTCATTGAAATCTCAGGAAAGGAGTGTATAATCAACAATATCGAAGGTCCACTTGGTGTGATGGGTCGAAACTCAGACAATAAGCTTATTAAAGAAAAGCTTGGGTGGTCTCCTTCTTTACCGCTTCGTTCCGGTATTCAGAAAACATACGAATGGATTAAAAATGAACTTTAACGAATTTCAACAAGAATGTAGTCGCACTGCTAATCCTCATATGAACTGGGAGATGGCTAATCTTAACTGGGCCTTAGGCATTGCTGGTGAGGCTGGCGAATACTGTGAGCTTATTAAGAAGCACACGTTCCATGGTAAGAAGCCTTTAGACATTGACGCTGCTAG
>TARA_R110000765_G_scaffold13590_3_pt1 | contig 14369 bp, 10 predicted proteins | sample TARA_R110000765 | Tara Oceans TARA_R110000765 (sample SAMEA4398168) | marine metagenome | biome: Polar Biome; feature: [MES] marine water layer (ENVO:01000295) within the mesopelagic zone...; material: water (ENVO:00002006), including particulate matter (ENVO:01000060) such as...... | reverse complement strand
AACAAGCCACGGCTGCTGCCATAGTTTGACCTCCAGCTTCATAATAAGCTACTGTAAAAGTTCTAGCAGTATAATCAACTGCTGTTACAACTGCTTTGTTACTTAATGTAGATGCTGCAGATTCGTCAGAGAACATAACTGTTTGACCAATTCTTATTGCAATTCCCCCTGCTATTCCAGTTTGTGGCTGTGTAGCTGGGTCTATTTGCGCTAATGGAACTGTCCAAGTAGCTGTATCTTGAGCTGCTGCCGCACCTGAAGTTACTCCTGTATATTTAGTGTGTAATCTACCTTGCTCTGCCCAGATAATTTTATCCGAGTTAGAAGGCATTTCAGCACCTACCATTCGTAAGAATGAAGATACTGTTCTGTTTCCGTAACGCTCAAATTCCTTTTCATAAGTATCGGGTAGATAAGTACTCAAGAAATCAAAGCTGTTAATATAATTGGTGGATGTTGTAATCTGCTGCGCACTAGGCTGCAACTGATAATTTAATAAGCCACCTGTTTCAATACTTCCTGCCATAATTTCAAATTTTTATTAATTATTACTATTTTTTAATTCGAGAACTTCTAATCTGTAATCTGTTTCCAGAATCAGGATTAAGAGTTCTTATTTTCATTCCTCCTTTTGTAACAACTTCTGGCGTGCTGCGTAAGTTCATATTAATATTTTTAGTCTTACGCGCATCCGTTTCAATTGCTTCAGATTGTCCTTGTTCATAAAAGAACTGGGCAAACTTTTCAGGATTCATCGCTAATGATAATGCTTTGTGATATCCTTGTGCATCTTCCATTAAACCATCCTCACCTAAGTATTTTTGAACAAAGTTCATAATATTAGACTGGGAATTTTTTAATTCCGATGTCTCACCTGGATTATACGTTACGTTATTTTCCCCTATTTTAAACTCAAAACCTTTGAACTTATCGGAAAACACCTCTTCTGTCTTTTGCGAAAACCAATCAAACTTTCTTTTTTGCAGTTCAGTTTTCGATTGCGCATCATCAATATATTGTCTATACTCTTCTAATTGTTTTTTAGTATCTTCAGATACAACATCCTGGCTTGACTCAAGTGGCTGTCGGTACTTATCTTTCTGTTCGTTAAAAAACCTTTTAGCTTTGACAATTTCTCTTTTTTTTGCTAGCTTTTTCTTTTTTACAGTTGATTCATCATCTATATCTGTGTCAAATGTATAATCATCCATTAATGCTTCTACATCTTCTTCGTCAATAGCCTCTTCACTGGCTAAAAAATATTCAGCTAACAAAACTTCAGGATTCATTTCATCAAAATCTCGATTAAGTTTTACATAATCCTCAATTCCTCTTCCTGTATCCTTTTTATATTTAAAATACGCTGCGACATCTTCAGGAAGCTCTTCCTTAGTTTCTCGCTTAGCCATTAAATCATCAAATGATTCTATAGGCTTATCGTATCTATTTCTTATATATTCAAGAACCTCTTTTTCTTGTAACTCTACTGGAACGTCTACTTTTACTTCTTCACTAGTAGTAGGAACCTCGTTAACTTGTTCTTGAACTTGTTGTTCGCTTTGTTTTGATTCATTTTCTTTGAGTAGTTTTTCTTCTACTTGTGCTGTAGACTTTTGGTCTGCAGACACCTCTTTCAATTTTAATTTCATTTGATTTAATTTTTACAAAGTTAGTAATTTAATTATTGTTTATTCTAGGTCTATCTAGGCTCGAATTCTGCCAAGTCAAATCCATCTAAACTGTCTTCATTAGATTCAAATTTTTGAGGAGGTAAATTATTCCTTCTCTGGTTTATAAGCCTCGACTGTTCAGTATTAGCTTGACTAATTCTTTCAGCTTTAGATAGTTCTCGTTGTGACTCTCTATCTTTTAACCCTCTTTCACTTATATCATTAAGTTGTTGGTTATATCCAAATTCTTTATCCATAAGTGTTCCTTTTAATTGAGCTTCTGCATTTAATCTTTCTATCTCAAAAGCTACCTTAGCTTGTTCTAATTGTATTTTAGCTTGATTTTCGGCCTGTATTTTAGCCATTGAAGTTTCTGCAGCCATCTGTTGAGATTGCATTTGTATCTGGCCTTGTTGCTCTTGTTTTTTCATTTCAAATTCTCTATCACTTTCCTCTTTAGCTTTACGCTTCATTTTAAGTAATTGATTAGCTAATTTTAAATTATGTATTTCTCTAATATCAATTGCATCTTCTAAATTAATATCACCCTTCTGTAAAGCCATTTGTATATTATCCTCAAGCTGGGCTTTTTCTTCCGCATCGGGAGTGATTTCAATAAATATACCGAAATCAAATAGATACAAATCATTCATTTCTTGTAATATAGAAACATTGTATTTACCGATTTGATTAGAGAATTCATCTTTAAACTCTGCATATTCTAATATATCAGCCATTCTATAAGATAAGCATTCTGCTAAAGTTCGATATAAATATAACGAAGCGTCTAAAATATGACGCGTGGCTGTATTAGAATTTAATGCAGCTAATTTTTGAATACCTACTAAAGCACTAGCATCTGGTTTATTACCATCTTTAGCTTCACTTAACCCTGTTACTTGACGAATCATGTTTATGTAATTATTCATATTCGTAATTAACATTTGAGTTTTACTAGCTCCTGAATTAGAGGTTAATTGTTGAATTGGAATTTTACCTTGATTGTAATCTCCCTCCTGGGTATAACTTCTACCCACTACACTACCTGTTTGGAAATATAAACGTAATGCATCTTCTGGATTATAAGCATTACCTGTTCCTAAATCAACTTCATTTAAACCATCGGCATCAATATAAACACCATCAGGGACTACTCTAGCAATTACTTGTTGTAATTTTAAATGCGTTAACTGTATTAAATCAGCAAATGGAATCATACGTTTAGTAAGAGATTCAATTGCTCCTTTATACATACGTGGAGCTGTAGCTACATAATTTGGCATAGCGTGTTGACTTGCGGATTTTGGTCTTACCATATTTTCCATCAACTTCCATTGCAACATAATGTCAGTTCCCATCACCATAATTCCTTCATACCATACATCAATAGTTTTAGTGATTTTAGTAAAATTATTTTCTTCCATCATTTCTTCTGGAGGATCAAATGAATCATCTTTTTCTATTATTCGCGTAGCTCCATTTTCATTTACTTTCTTTTTGTAAACATATTTTTTTGTAGTCTTGTAATTAAAATACATTAAAGTACAAGTGTCTCGATAAAATATATCATTTTCATAATACTGAGATACATTAAAATAGTCATACCACATTTGACTATACTTACTTATTTCTTCTAAATTTTCTGTAGTTAAAGATTGGTCAATTTTCATTAACTCTGTTATAGCCACAGTTTTAATTTCTCCCCAATAAAAACAATCTTTATATTGTGGGTCTTCGGTATAACTATGAACTAAATTAGCAGGGTCTACATATTTTACTTCAACACCAGCTCCAGGTAAGAATTCGTGTTTTGCACACGATAATCCTAAAACAGTAAGGTCGTAATCTAAGCGTTTCCGAATATCCTCATAATGACTCATAGAAAATAAAGTGTCAATTCCTTCTTCTTCAGCTATTTCAATAGCTGGTTTATAATTAAGTTGCATATATAATGCAAGCTCCTCATCTGAATTAGGTAAATCCTCAGGAGACATAGTAAAAGGATCTGCCCCCGTGCCTTTTTGTATAGCAGTTAATATGTCTTTAGACACCATTTGTGCCTCTATCATATCCTGATATTTGCTTCTTTTAGATTGTGATAAAGCGTCTTGTGCGTATGCGCTTACCTTAAACAACCTATCACTCATTCCATTTACTACTAAGTCTACAAACTTAGGAATTATAGGAACAATGCTCCAGTCTAAATTTAGATAAGATAAATCTCCATCTACTGCTAATTCGTTTTTATATTTAGCTATTGGTTGCTCTCCGCGTGCATACAACCTTAATCTGTTAAAGTCTCGCCATCGACTATAATATCTACATGAGCTTGAATCTTTTCTAAACCACTCGTATTGAATAGCCTGTCCTATCATTAATCCGTATTCGTCAGTTGCTTTTTTTGCATCGGAAACAAACTGACTTGGAAAACTCGTATCAGATATATTTATTTTAATATCTTTCATTTATTGTAATAATTCACTGTATACTCCTTTATTAGCATATCTTGCAAAGTTAATGCTTATTTTTGATTCTTTTTTAACAGGAGTGTAAAGATGTTTTTGGTTAGCCATTATAGCTAATCCAGAGCTAATAGAAGCATCATATTTAGTTCTATTATTAATATCAAATTTCGCCCAATCTTCTAATGTTCTGTTAAAAAGTGTATCTCCCATTTCGTCGGCATCTCTAAGTGACCCTTGTAAATCTAACCCTACATATTTTTCAATATAAGACTCAATTGCAGATGCATGAGATTGTTTTACATCTTCGCTCGAATTAGGTATGCCTCCTAATTCTTTTTCTGTTTTAGACAATTTGTTGTATATTTTATCTGGACGATTCAAACTAAATCCTCTATATCCTCTATTTTTAAAATGATATAAAAGCCGTGGCTTGTTATTTTCACACAACAAAGGCATCCCATAAAAAACACACGCCATTAGTACATCTTCAAAAAATATTTCTGCCGTCTGAGGACGAGCTACATATTCTAAAAAGAAAGAGTTACTAGGAGCTTTATCCATATTAAACTTAGTCATTCCATGTAAGGCTCCATTTGATCCTTTTCCCCCCACTGTTCCTGAAATATCATATGAGTCACATCCAAACGACCCGATATGTTCATTGGCGGGATATTTAATTCCATGCTTAGATAAACTTCTATTTCGTAATCCATATTCAGGAATCCAAGTTAAATAAAACCTTCCCTTGTTGTTAGGAGCAAAGATTACCTCAGTATCTTTAACTCCATCTTTCCATATAAAATTTCCTACAGAAATATGTTGCTCAATAATTAAAGAATCATTATAATCTATTTGTTGATATATTTTAGTTAAATTAAACAACGATTGATTACTTTCATCCCTAAACGCGTGAGCTACAGTTCGTGGAAATTGTCGGTAAAATTCATTTAATGCATTTGAATCTTGTTTTAAAGAATCCACTTCGTTTTGCCAATACTCTACAGCGCTTAACTTAATGTACTCATTATCAATACCTAATACAGGTTCTGTGACTTTTTCTAAAACAGGCATTCCGTATTTATCAATAAAACCCTCCATATTCCATTCCATTGGAACAAACAAATTATATAAACCACTTTTTGTTTGACCGTTTGCATTTCTTTGTGTAATATCGGAATCTTCATATAATTTTTTAAAACTACTTCCCCCTTTACTTAATGCATTTGAAGTGGATCCCATCATACATTTTCCAATTACCTTCCTTCCTAAACGTAAACACGTCTTAGTAACTCTCCAGTTATTTAAAATATCATTAGGCCTAATCCATTTTCCACTTTCATCGTGTACTAATAATAATAATTTTTCCCCATCATATGAGTTGTCATCAGTATTTCTCCAGTCAATTGTTGTATCTAACCCATCCATTTCAAATTCATCTTGGAGGTGCATATTCTTTTTAGTAATCTTGGAGGCTGGAACCCTAAAGGCTAATTCTGTTTTTGGTTTGTCCATTCCATCTTGGATAGGTTTAAAAAAGAAAGGGTAATTGTTAGTAATAGGCACTACTTTATCAGTAAACATTTTTTTAGCATCTGCTCCTGTTTTAGAAAGAATACCTATTCGCGAGTCTTTAGTAATTGTAGCTATATTAGCACACTCTTCTGAGCCCATAAAAGAAAATCCAGACCGCCTAATTTTTAAATAACAAATTCCATAACTTCTTGGATCAGCTTTGCAGGCTTCCCAATAAATATAAAACAATCTATTAGCTTCTCTAAAATCAGGGAAACCTATATCAATTTTAGTCCACTGCAAATACATATAATGAGAACCAGTAATATAAATAGGTATACCGTTATTCCAAAACCAGTGTCCTTTTTCTCTACGTTCAAATTCCTCTTCAATGTAATCAATCCATATATTTTTAAAAGAAGATGGCATATCATTCCATGTAAATATACTAGGGATTTTCGCTAAAGGAGTAGGGTATTCTTGTCTTTCCCAAAATTGCTCTGATTTGTTTTTTGGTCGTTTACGACTATTTTGAGGTACTAAAGGAAGTGCGATATCTAGACCGCTTATACTAATAATTTCCCCGACTTGTCCTGTCTTAGAGATAACAATAATGTTGTACTTTTCATTATATCCATACAACCAGCTCCTAGCTTTATTTTTTTTGCTAAGAACATTTTTTGGTACTATATTTTTTAATACAGTATATAATTTATTTTGACTTTCTTTCTGCAAACCCTTGTTTAGTATCAGTTTTTAAAAATCCTTTTTCCTCTAATTCAATGTTTTCTTTTTCACTTTCAATTCTACTTAGAATCTCAAATGCATCAAATACTGCTAGTTTTTTTGTTGCTGCTGCGTTTTTTAATCTGTCTGCTGATAAGTCATCTTCAGGGTCATGTTTAATTATGTTTTCTTGAGCTACTTTAATTAACTCTTTAACCGCTTTCTCCCCCGCTGCGATAATCTGCAATTTTATGTTTTTGGAATCCATTTTTATTTCGATTATATTTAATTTTGCGCTTTACCTCTTCTTGAAACTCTTTACGTTTTTTACTTTTTTTTCTACGCATTACAATATTCCCGTAATACTTTGAGACATTATTCGATAAAGCTTTTCTCCATCAACAATAAATTCATACTCGGTGTCTGGCATATAAGTTACCTTATCCCCCACTTCTACACCTAATTTTTTTAATTCTTTATTCACATACTTCATTATCCCCACTAAGGGTTCATAGGGCATATTTTTATATATTATAGACTCTTGAGTGCGAATTGGTTTTACAAAACAATACTTATGGTGTGAATGCCACTCCCCATCTTGTTTATATAAAAAAAACTGCTCATTATCTACAAAAAACACATTGTCTTTTAAAAAACTTTTCCCACTTCTTTCTCGTCCTTTCATATCATAATAAAATTTAAATACATTATGATGAACCAATAAAGTATCGCCTTTTTTTATCTTCCCTTTATATCCTCGTGGTGTATTTATTACTATTGCTTCACGATTAGAAAATTTATGGTCTTCTTGAGAAGTACTAGTAATAATCTCTACATCCGATATTTTTTTTGTATTGTTATACCTCTTATTGTTTTTAGGCTTAACAATAAAATCAAATAAGGCTTGCATTAAAAGTGAATGTTATATTCTACAGAAACAGGCATAGTAGCCGAAAAAGATTTCCATAAAACTATTTTATTGTCTTGAATTATATAAATAAAGTAGAAACGAGTATGTTCATCTCGTTTAATTAAATGAATTTTATAATTACTGTTCAGAACATCTTGCCCTACTAAATAATGCATAGCTCCTGATTTATAATCAGGCCCTACTGATAATTTTCTTATTTCCATTTCATTAGAATGAGGAACCTACAACTAGAGTTCTGTACATTATATTAAAATATATTTTACCATTTCCTTGCGTAGGGTTAGATGCCGCTACCAATTTTAATGCCGTATTTTGAGCAACATTTCCAGTCAGTACCTGGTAGTGTTTAATTAAATCAGTAGCTGTATTAGGTGTTGAGTCTGCAATTTGAGCAAAACTAACGGTATCTATTTTTAGATTTAAAAAGCCAGAGAAATCAAAAACAGTTGTACCTGGATTGTAATATATTATAATACTTAAAATATCTATAACTTTACCAGCACCTGGCGCGGGAATAATTTCTACTGGTGCTGAGAAAGACGTAAGTAGTTCTGCTGCCGAAACAGTTACACTAGCCGCATTCGTATTAATACCAAAGAAAGTTTGCATTTGCTCAATAGAAACATTTTTAGTTTGCAATGCATTTTCTTTATCGGTGATAAGCACGTAATCATCTTTATCAAGATCAGCTATTAAAGGGTACGCGGATAGATTACTAATTTTTGCCATATTATTTTATTTTTCAGCGACTTCCGCTTTTACTTCAGGTTTTACTTCAGGATGAGTTACCTCTCCTGTCTGTAAGTTTATGTTTGCGTTTTCCCCATAGTTTTTCATTAATTCTTTTTCTACGTCTGCAAACTCAGTTTGTATTACTGCTAATTTATCTATTTCAGTTTGTTGGTCACTTGTTGCCTTATTAAGCGCAATAGCTGCATTAGCAATTGCTATCTTAGTAGAGTTGAAATTTTGACTAAGAGTTTGTAAATGTCCTAATTCTTCAGTTGTTACTTTTTCGGTTTTTTCTTGTTCTGCCATTTTAATTATATTTAATTGTTATTAATTATACAAAGATAGTTATTTTTTTTTTTAATCAAAGAGTGCTTCTAAATCTATGATTTCATATTTTTTTATACCCCTATAACTTCTGATATGTCTGAACGTGATACACTTATTACATCTCCAATAGATCCTGCTTCAACCCCTATTATATTATTTCCATATCCAGCCGCAGTTGCAGTAAAACTTAAATAAGGGACAGTGCTGCCAAAATTACCATAAGCTTTCATAGCGGTAGGATTAACGGTAGGAGCTGTATTTGGATAGTCAAATAAATATTCCATTATACAGATCTTAAGATACCCTGTACCAGTTATTGCGGTGATAGCTGTAGCATTTAAATCAACATATTGTAGAGATGATAAATCTCTCCAAGTATTATTTTGAGACCCATCATTAGCAGCATAATCCACGCTATCATCAAAATTATTAAAATCACTAACTGTTAAATTTGTATTAGCATTTCCTTGGGCTGTTGATTTTACAAGAGCCATTTTCATACCAGCCCCGCTGCTTCCTGCTGTAGATGTTGTAGGTACGTAATAGAGTCTCATGTCGGATAGAGTATATCCAGTTTGATAGGCTGTAACATTAAATGCTAAAAACATTCTCACTACAATCCAAACACTTCCTTTACTGCCTGAACTATAAGCAGCTTGCACAGTATTAATATTTGTACTTGTAGTTTGATTCCAAAGACTGTTTCCTGATGTTGCAGTACGAACTCCTGGAGACCATCCTAAATCACTCTCAGCATAAATTATTCCATATTTTCCTGCAGTTACTGTAGCCATATTTTATTTTTTAATCTAATAAGACCCAGGTTTTATCTGGATTGAAATAGATTTCATTATCAGAGATTGCGTATCCTAATACTTTTACATATTCTCCACTGCCTGTTGGGGCACTATTACTCATTCCACCATCAACCGATAAATATATAGGTGCTCCAATATCAAGACCATGACTACTCTTATAAAAAGTTCCCTCTGTTAGCATACCGTGGGTTACAGAATTTGTACCAACGGCAATAGCTAATAGATTAGCTGCATATGTCGCATCTTCTTCAGTTGTGGCTTCTTCCCAGCTTCCAGTTGAAGCCGATACTTCTCGTAAAGCATAAACCAGTCCATAAGTAACTGTTGTGCTCCAAATTTTAATTATAGTACCTGAAGCATTTCCTGAACCTGGAGTAACATCAAGTTCTATCTGAGAATCACCAGATAAAATTACATTTCCAGTCATTGTACCACCAGCAAGCGGTAAATAACTTGCTCCTGTTGTATACCCTGCACCGTTAGTTAATTGATTATTATTAGTAATACTACAATTTAAAGTAACCGTTCCGCTTGTACCACCTCCAGACATACCTGTCCCCGCGGTTACACCAGTTATATCTCCTGTGCTGGTTGTATACCCAGCTCCGTTAGTTAATTGATTATTATTGGTAATACTACAATTTAAAGTTACAGAACCACTTGTACCTCCGCCACTCATTCCTGTACCAGCTGTAACCCCTGTTATATCTCCTGTGTTGGTAGTATATCCTGCACCATTTGTGATGCTGGAGTTATTTAAAGTAATATTCGCACTACCATTAAAACTTGTACCTGAAATCGTTCTGGCTGTTTGTAAAATTGTTGCACTACCAGCATTACCTGTAACGCTTGTTTGTGTAACATTAGGAGAAGTATTAGTTATTGTAACAGCACCAGTAGCACCACTTACAGAAATCGCTGTTCCTGCTACTATGGATGTTACACCTGCATTAGTTAAAGTTACAGAACCACTTGTGCCACCACCACTCATTCCACTCCCCGCTACAACCGCTGTAATATCTCCAGAGGCAGTTGTATAACCACTGTCATTAGTCCATTGAGAAATATTACCGCCTTTATTAGTAAAAGTTTGACTATTACTTGCAGTGGTAGTTCCTGTGTTTGTTGTATATCCACTATTATTAGTCCACTGACTAATATTACCACCTTTATTTGTAAATGTCTGTGAGTTAGATGCAGTAGTTGTTCCAGTATTGGTTGTGTATCCTGCTCCGTTAGTTAATTGAGTATTATTAGTAGGAATCGTGGTGCTATTAAAAGCATTAGATCCAAATATTTCTGATGATAATTTTCTTTTTTGTGCTGTTCCACCATCTAACACTACAAATTCATCTGAGCCAGTAACCCAGGCTTGTGTCATATCAGTTAGTTCAGTTAAATCTACTGCTATACTATCGGCTGCAACATCAATTAATGCTCCAGCACCTACGTCTAAAGTAACACCTCCGCTTGTTCCACCACCAGTTAAACCGTTGCCAGCATAAACAGCTGTGATATCACCTGCATTTGTTGTGTATCCAGCTCCATTAGTTATAGCATTGTTGTTTAGGCCAATATTTTCTGTTCCATCAAATGATACACCAGCTATATTTCTTGCAGTTTGTAAAGCTGTAGCTGTACCTGCATTACCCGTAACACTTGTTTGTGTAACATTAGGGGAAGTATTTGTTACCGTAACAACACCCCCACTTTCAGCTGTAGAGATAGATGTTCCCCCTGCAATCTTCATCGTACCACCATTGCTAATTGTACCAGATCCAGAATCTGAATTTATAGTCCACGAAGACATTGTGCCTGTTGCTGTTGTGTATCCAGCTCCATTTGTTAATTGATTGTTATTAGTAATACTACAATTTAAAGTTACTGTACCAGATGTTCCACCACCACTCATTCCTGTACCAGCAGTCACACCAGTTATATCACCCACACTTGTGGTATAACCACTATCATTAGTCCACTGAGATATATTACCTCCTTTGTTAGTAAAAGTTTGGCTATTACTTGCAGTGGTTGTTCCAGTATTGGTTGTATAACCCGATCCGTTTGTTAGTTGATTGTTATTAGTTGGAAAACCTGTAGCAGTTAAACTACTTAATCCGTTTCTGGTTAATGTAAGGGTTCCTGAACTATAAGAAGCTCCGTCTACATAATAATTACTATTGTCATCGTTTGGATTAAAAGTAATTGTATCCGTAGATGCATCAGTAGTAATAGTCATACCACCTGCCGCTACTAATGTCAATGTATCGCTATTACTATCAGCAACCACTGTTGATTGACCACTTACTGCAATATTCTTAAATATAGATTGTGACGAACCTTTGTCAGCATTAGTTAGAGTTACAGTTCCAGATGTGCCTCCACCACTCATTCCTGAGCCTGCAGTTACACCTGTAATATCTCCTACACTAGTAGTATATCCGCTGTCATTTGTCCATTGGGAGATATTTCCTCCCTTATTTGTAAAAGTTTGGCTATTACTTGCAGTGGTTGTTCCAGTGTTAGTTGTCCATCCACTATCGTTATTCATCGTAGATAAAGCTATATACTCAGGAGCCATTTTAAATTGAGAATTACTAGTATTTAGTACAACAAAGTAATCTGCATTACCTGCAGTTGCTGTCGAGACTAATTCACTTAAATCAACATTAAGTGTAACTGTTCCAGATGTTCCGCCACCATCTAATAATGTTCCTGCGGTTACTCCAGTGATATCTCCTTGTGTTGAGGCATTAATGGTTACTGCTCCTGTTGCACCGCTAATAGTAACATTAGTACCAGCAACAATAGACGTTACTCCTGCATTGGTTAATGTGACTGTTCCACTTGTACCTCCACCAGACATACCCGTTCCTGCGGTAACTCCTGTAATATCTCCTACGTTTGTTGTATATCCGCTGTCATTAGTCCATTGACTAATATTACCACTTTTGTTTGTAAACGTCTGAGAATTAGAAGCAGTAGTTGTACCTGTATTGGTTGTATAGCCCGCTCCATTAGTTAATTGGTTATTGTTAGTTATAGTACAATTTAATGTAACTGTTCCACTTGTACCTCCGCCTGACATTCCAGTTCCTGCGGTTACGCCTGTTATATCTCCTGAATTACTTGTCCATCCACTATCATTATTCATAGTAGATAAATCTATATCCTCTGGGGCAATTTTATATTGTGAACCTGCTGTATTTGCAATAGCAAACCAATCCGCATTAGATGAAGTAGTTGTTCCAGATAGCTCACTTAAATCAATCGCTATACTATCAGCTGCAACATCAATTCCTGTACCAGCTCCTATATTTAAAGTAACTGTACCTGAAGTACCACCGCCTGTTAAACCAGAGCCTGCAGTTACACCTGTAATATCTCCTACATTAGTAGTATAACCTGAATCATTAGTCCACTGAGATATATTACCTCCCTTATTAGTGAATGTTTGTGAGTTAGACGCTGTAGTTGTTCCTGCATTTGAAGTCCAACCAGAATCATTGTTCATTCCTGATAATGCGATGTTTCCTTTAGTAAGTTTCTTTTGAGCTCCTGCAGTATCTACTACTGTAAAATAATCACCATCCCCATTAGAGGTAGATGTGGTTAATTCGTCTAAGTCTAAAGTAAGGGTTACAGTACCTGAAGTACCACCTCCGCTTAAACCTGTCCCTGCAGTAACACCAGTGATGTCTCCTGGACTTCCACTTGAAGCTTCAGTAATTCTTCCTTGTGCGTCTATAGTTAAAGCTGTAGCTGTATAACTTCCTGCAGTTACTGCTGTATTAGCTAAATTTAAAGTTACTGTACCACTTGTACCTCCGCCTGACATTCCTGTCCCAGCTGTAACTCCTGTAATGTCTCCGTCTCCTGTTCCTGCTCCGATTAAACTTCTTACTTCAGCCGCAGTAACACCACTCGCCAATGTAGGTGTACCTCCGCCAGAGAATATTCCTGGTTCAGCATATATAGTTGAAGAATTAAACGCATTAGAACCAAATATTTCTGATGATAATTTTCTTTTTTGAGATGATCCACCATCTAATACAACAAATTCATCTGAGCCTGTAACCCAGGGGTCTGTCATATCGTTTAGTAGTGTTAAATCTACAGAGACCTCATCTACATCTACCTCTATTAATTTTCCAGCTCCTACATTTAATGTAACCGTACCTGAAGTCCCTCCACCTGTTAAACCACTTCCCGCAGTTACTCCAGTTATATCACCTGTAGCTGCAGTAGGCATTGTTACTGTTTTTAAATTAAGAGCAGTAAGATGACCAGTTGCGTTTGTTGTTACAGAATCAACTGCTGTAAAAGTACCAGCATGACCTGGTGAAGTTGAAGAAGTTGTATCTGTTCTTGATGTGGCATCATGATTAAGTGTAACTGTTCCAGATGTACCACCACCGCTTAAATAAGTTCCTGCCGTTACTCCTGTAATATCTCCTTGTGTATCTGCGTTAATTGTTACAGCGCCAGTAGCACCACTAATAGTAACATTAGTACCAGCAACAATACTTGTAACACCACTATTGGTTATTGTTACAGCGCCAGTAGCTCCACTTACACCTATACCTGTTCCTGCTACATTTGAAGTTACACCTGCATTAGTTAAAGTAACTGTACCACTTGTACCACCTCCAGACATACCTGTCCCCGCGGTAACTCCTGTTATGTCGCCCGAGTTATTAGAAAATGGAAGATCACTTACTCTATGGTATTCCACTGCATCAGTAGACTGATTAGATGTTAGTACATAGTCAGTCGCTCCAACCGAACTTCCTGAATCATCAGTAGCTGTTAATACTACATTATCCGAACCCGCATAATCTACATTTAAAGTAACTGTACCTGATGTACCACCACCTGTTAAACCACTTCCTGCTGTAACTCCTGAAATATCTCCTGGAGATCCACTTGAAGCTGCGGTTATTCGACCTTGTGCGTCTATAGTTAAAGCTGTAGCTGTATAACTTCCTGCAGTTACTGCTGTATTAGCTAAATTTAAAGTTACTGTTCCGCTTGTACCTCCGCCTGACATTCCAGTTCCTGCGGTTACGCCTGTAATGTCTCCTGCATTTGAAGTCCATCCACTATCGTTATTCATCGTAGATAAAGCTATATACTCAGGAGCCATTTTAAATTGAGAATTACTAGTATTTAGTACAACAAAGTAATC
>TARA_R110000765_G_scaffold168862_1_pt1 | contig 14401 bp, 6 predicted proteins | sample TARA_R110000765 | Tara Oceans TARA_R110000765 (sample SAMEA4398168) | marine metagenome | biome: Polar Biome; feature: [MES] marine water layer (ENVO:01000295) within the mesopelagic zone...; material: water (ENVO:00002006), including particulate matter (ENVO:01000060) such as...... | reverse complement strand
CCAAACCAAAATCTTATCATTGGGGTATTCCAAAGTTGAATAGGTTCTAATGAAATACTACTAAAACTATCAGTATTAGATCTTTGTAATTTTACTTCTATATACCCTATTTCATTATCATATGTAGATTTTTTCCAAAAAGATCCTGCTTTAGTTAAATAAGTTTGTGGTTTTGTACTTGGTTGGTTATAATTTAAACCAATTTGATAACTATCTGAAAGTCCTCCTGTTATCCCACTATCATTAAGCGCGTCAGTTGCGAATTTCAGAACACCTGATAATGGGTTAGTAACGGTTGCTGATCCTGTTTGTAACACACCTTCACCTATTGTGCCCGCTGTTGCAATTGTATAACTTTGAGATGCTGCTAAAGGTATACGATTAAATGTTTTATCCATTCTATCTCCTTCCCAGGCATTACCCCCAGCAGTTAAACTATAATTTGTGAAAGTTGAAACAAAGTTAGTTACTGTCCCCGCGAATCCGGCCATTGGTATTGATGATGAATAAGCCATTGATGAAACTTGAGAATAAAGAATAGGTACTGCTCTTTTTGCTACTTTATATAAAGACTTAATTCCGTTTAAAGATAAATATTGTGTTTGTTGTTCATCTGGGTTTATTGCTATTCTAGCTTTACTTTCGTATGATTCTCGATTTCCTTGGTATACATTAGTATTTGTTTCTGATATTGCATAAGTTGATTGTAAATCAAAAGCTGACCAAGGTGATAAATTAGGTTGGGTTGCTCTACCTTCTCCATCTACTAAATATTTTATATTGGCTTGAGTTACACCATTAATAACTGGGTATGGATCTGATACTTCATTAGCATAACCAAAATAAGCAGTTAAATAATCTATTACTGGTAATCCATAACCACCTTGTAATCCATCAATTGAATTAAGGTTAAAGGCAGTTGAATTAGAACCAAGATATCTTGGAGTAATAATTCTTGTAGTAGTATAATTTGAATCTTGTACATCTGCATACTCTGCTGATCTACTCATTATTTGGTCAAAATTAATAGGTGAATAAATTCCATAAGAATAATCAGCATCGAAATAGAATGCACTTTCTCTATCATTATTAATATTATTTAACATTGGTTGACAATCATCAGCGAAAGCAAAAGGTATAGATCCTGAAAATGCTCCTTCTAAGTTAGTAGGAACTAAACCATCACCAATAACTAATGGTTCGTTTTTGAATTCCATATAATAATCTTTTACAAATAATGCGTTTTGTACCGATGAGGAAACTGCAGAACCAGATGATACCATTACTGCCATACTAAGACAATCTCTATAATAGATTGATTCAGTTATCAAATAACTCATTGTATGTTCAGTTGGTGCACCTAATGTTACATGGAAGGTTGAAGAAGTTAAAAGTGAAGCAGAAACTGTACTAATTAGACTTCCTGTTACATCTACTTGAGGTACATAATTAGGGAAATTTCCTTTAAATATTTTTATAGAACAAGTAGGCCAAGTATCTCCATCACCTAATTCACCTGCACCATAACTAGCAGTACCATATAAAGAACCAGTAGCTCCATAAACAGCACCGGAAGATGGGTCACTACCTGTCCATGCATCTACTTTAATACTTGAGGTTAATTGAATATTTGTTTGTGGAACTTGATTAAATATATAAAGCCCATCAATTGATGAACTTAATGATGATGAATAAGAAGCGTAAACTTTATCTATATTATATGCAAAATAATCAGGAACTGTATCTCCTGAAGCTTCTACACTATTAATAGAAACAACACTATCCCCCGGGAGTGTAGCAGTTAAACCACTAGATGAAATAGTACCAACTAATGCTGTAAAATCAGCTTGAGTATTTGGTATTAAATCAAAATATGAACTTGTGGTATTAGAAGCTGTATAAAATACTCTCATATTTGTAGTTGAAGTAGAATCATTATATGCTCTATATTGAACATAATTACCATAATTACAAAATAAACCAAAAACAGTACTACCATAAGCATCTCCACCATTTACACCTGTATTATCAAATTGGCTACTAGTCCAACTATAGTTTCCTAAAGTTAAATCAACTGAGTCATTTTGAAGGGGTTGTGTGTTATTAGTTCCTCCTTGTTCTTGTATTAAAGCCCATACTGAACCACTATTAGTACCACTTTGTCCTCTTATTACAAATTGAGCACCAAAAGCAGGAGGGTTATAAGCACCACCAACATACCTTGTCCAAACATAAGGACTTATATTTCTTTCTGGGTGGTAAATTTCAAAAGAACCACTTATTGATTCAGTAGTATAACTTTGTGTTGTTGGGTTACCTAATTCAGCTAATGCTTTTGCCTCAATCATATCAAATTGAGTAGTATTAAATTGGCTACTACCTGAAGGTAGCCAAGGAGTAGCAGGTACCCCAGATTGGGTAGAAACTACTGAATATAATTTAAATGGTCTATGAGAATAAGGATTATATTGGTAAGCATCACTATCTCCTATTCCTATTGGTTGATAACCTCTGTATACCCAAAGTTCTTCAGATGAGGAAACTGGTATAACCATATTTTCTCCTGTAACATAGCCAATAGTATTATTTAAACCAACTATTCTAAGATTAAATAAGGCATCGAATGAAGCATTAGGTAATTTAATAGCCTCTACATCGGCAGCTATCGAAGCAGAACTTCCTCCTGAACCGGAAATCCAAACTGTTGAATCAGTTTCTCTAAATTTATATGATACTATTCTTGCCATTTTATATAAATATTATTACATAATTCCTCCTGGAGCTAAACCTCCACCGCCACCACCGGTTCCTCCACCACTTGTGTCGAAACGATAAAGTTGGTAGAATAAACACCAAGGGGTAGTTAATGTAAGTGGTGTCATTACTCCGCTAATTTCTTCAAATATACGAATTAAACAAGATCTACTGTAAGTAGTAAAAGGACTACCCATAAATCCTCCATTATAAGATACTGTTAATGTTGTTGTTCCTGTTCCTGTTCCTCCTGATATAATAGATGCCCAAGGTACATTAGTTAGACTAGTTGTAGACCCCGGTTGCCAAAATTCTAAACTTGAAGAATAATTTGTTGCCATTGTTGGGGGTGTTACTGTTATACTAAATGTACCACCAGCATTACCTAAATAACCTAAAGTATAAGGACAAGTAAATGTTGTTGTTGCTGGTTGGGGTAGATTTGAGCTTGTTACTAACGTTGTTAATATTGGTGATGAAGCAGTATAAACTGTGTAAACAGGACCAAAATCAATTGATTCACTTAAAAATCTATTAAATACCGCTGAGCTGGTAAAATCACCAGTAATTGTTAAAGGGGTAAATAATGATGAAGAAACCATAGATTGCGATGGTTCGGCATTCATAAACCATGGATAAGTACTTGCTTTATATAATCCATTCAGTGAACTAGAGACATCAGCATCAAATTCTTTAGATCCTGTATTAAAGTTTCCATTTGGATCATATAAAAATCCGGATCCTGTTCCTACATAAGTCGGAACACCTAATTGATTACCATAATAAGTTGCGTCGCCCCAACCTTTTTGAAATTGGGTAGTTGGAAATCTTCTTGGTATATTATATCTGCTAAAATCAGTTACTGTTCTATAAGCTGTATTTGCATCACCAAATAAATTAGTTGCAGGTACACCATTTGATTCTTGTATTAAATAATTATTTTGTGAACCTGAATTTACTACGTTGGTATATGATTCAGAAGGTAATATAAAGGCTGTGTTTATTTCTCCATAAAATTCTTTTGATTGTAATATTTTTGTTGGTTCACTATTAAATGAAGCTGAAACTTGTTGGTAAAGGTTATCTAATGAATATGTTGGTTCAAGTAAAGCAGCTAAAGTAATACCATAAACATTACCGGCTTTTGCTGATAAAGTATAAGTATCTACGACTGTATTTCCAGTAGTGACAGATGATGATAAAAAACCAGCAGGTTCTGTTAAACCTGATTTAGTAGTTCCTTGACTTGAAGTATAAACTAAATCTCCAGTTGATAAATTTTTAACATGCATAGCATATCTGTATGCTGATGAAGATACTCCAAAAGATAAATTATCTAATACGAAAGAGGTATCACCACTAAAATTATAACTACCACTTCCTCCATATTGACCATTACCTAAAACAAAAGAACTATTAATTCTTAAATTTGTATCCACCCAATCTCCACCTAAATTTTCTCTAACAAACCATACTAAAGCACTATCATTACTCGCTGTAAAGTTTCCAACTGGTGGGAAATAACCTTGGGGGGATGATTGAGTTATATTAAGTGCTGGTGTAACATTAGGATCAATACCTGAACCTGTTGCGTACCAAATAAATTGACCACTTGAACTATATGAGAAATTAGTAAATAAAGGATCATTAGAATTAACAGCTAATGAAGAATCATTAGGGTCTACAAAGATAAATGAACAATCAGCTGTTGATGGTATTCCATCATCCATTACTGTTGCATTAGCAATCTGCCAAGTTTGGAAACCATTTACAACATACCCCGCGGATCCACCCGTTCTTGCTTCATTTAAATTAAATGTTATATAATTAGAATAAGGAATATATTGGTTAATCATATAATTATTAGCCGTTTTATTCGATATTTTTATGTATTTTGATTTTTGATTAGGAGCATTAAATGCGGTCCAGAACCAAGCATAACCATCACCGGGGCAATTGGCTTCATCAAGGAACCATTGTTCTGTTTTTTTAAATTGAGGGTCAATTGGCGCAAAGGAAGCTGTTGGTATTAATTCAATATTAATTGCTTGATCATCTGAGAAAGGTGAAGCTGACGATTGGCTAGCTACAGTTCCTAAATTAATATCAAACCAAGCCCCAGATGCGGTTGGTGTAACATACCAATTAACTTGGGTCATATCAGTAAATGGGACTGTTCCACTACCTGAATTTAATGCACCTAAATTAACTGTAACCCATGCATTTGTTGATATATGGGTAATACTTGTTATTTTCCATTCTACTATACCAACTCCTGGGTTGTTTCCTGCTTCAAATTTAACATTACCCATATCATAACCATCTGATGAAGACTGAACTAATACAGCTAATGAAGCTGATTGGTCAGTATTATTACTACTTGTATAAGTAACATAAGCCGCTGTAGAAGCTGTTATACTTGCATTATTAAATAATAATTTAGCTTTATTAGGAGGTGGTGTTGTAGTGGTTCTATATAAATTTTGAAAAGAGGTAGATCCATAAGGATTATAATAAGTAATAGCATCAATAGGGTATACTAAATAATCGGAGTTATCTGTGCTTGCAAGTTTTATATTTCCTAAAGAAGTTTCTTGTAATAAAGTATTAAAAGTTGAATAACTACTAGCTCCACTAGAATCATAATCACTAATAGACATAAGTGTAGCCGCGTTTTGTGTTACATTATTCAATTCAAATTCACCACTAACTTGTGTTCCCCCATCAATAGAAGAACTAAATATATAAGGTAATGTTGATTTTACTGCCTCATTACCAAAGAACCATTCTATTCTATAGAAATAATCTTCTAAATTATCATTTCCAAAATATGCTCTACAGGGTTCATCTAACGTAAAATCAATAGCTCCTCCAGCAGGTTGAAATTCCCCATTATAAAATTCTCTTTGATCTACCCTTAATAAGGTTGCGGTACCAACAGAAGAACTAACTGATTCAGTAAAACTTTGTGTTACTTGAGGATAAGCTTTATAAAATGATGAAGTAGCAACTTGTTGTGTTGTTAATGAACTATAAGGTGATGTACTACCTGAATAATAAACTGGGGCCGCATATAAATTATTAAATGGTTCAAATACCCCACCTGTTCCACCTTGGTAAGTATAAATTGATGAACCACTAATTAAATTATCTTGAGGATAGTCTTTTGATCCTGTATTATAATCCCTAGAGAAGGGTTTTATAGATCCTGATAATGTTTCATCAGTATAAGAAGCTGATGGCGGAGCATATCTATTTCTTTCTAATAAGTTTTGTTTAATTACTACACCTGAACTTAATGTTGTTCTTGCTGGTGTAAAATCTTCTATCATTTTAAATAATGAATTATCGAAAAATTTAATTAATCTAATAAAATCATTAATATCATAACTATCAATATATTTTAAGAAATAAGCATCTCTTAAAGAATCTAAAGTTGGATAATTATATGGATTTAAATCTTTTTCTGGTATCGCAGATGCTGGTTGGGAATAAGGGTATGAGGACCCAGATACATATTCTCCTGCCATTCTATTTTGCATTACTTGTAAAGGATTACCAATATAATCTCCTAAATTTACTGCACCTATTTGTGCTATTATATCATCATTTATTTGGTCTTGAGGTGAGAAAGCAACTTCTAAATAATTTATATTAGGTTCACTTCCACTTATATAAGGTGATTGGGTTACTTTTCTAAATGGTGATAAAGTAGAACCAGAAGGTACTACATTATTAGATAATTGAATTTTATCACTAACTCTATTTTTAATACCACCGGGTGTTTGGTTTAGTAAAATATCTTCTTTATTATTACTAAATTCTGTTCCATCACTTAAATAAAAATTACTACCTTCGTCTTTAAAAGATTGGGTAGTTGCCCAAGAACCTGTTACTTTTGGATGTATTGAAGTTCTACTGCCTGTATCTAATTGTGAACCTAAACCTGCTCTAAATATTAAGGTTGAAGGTGTTGAATTAACAGTATTACCTTCAGATGAATATGGATTAACTACATAATCTAAAAATTTACTTTCACTTATAGATTGATTCCAATATCTTATTTCTTGGATTGATGCTGTTAAGGGTTGATGGTCTTGACCTCCTATATTTAATCCTATTGCTTGAACTGAAGGGAATGATGAAGTTTGAACACTATTCCAAAGTGAAGTATCTACACTACTTACACTATTTGAAGCAGAATATTGTAAATTACCATTTACCTTATTACCTACAAACAATGAAGCTGATGTATCAATAATACTTGCTTGAACAGACCACCAATCTTTATTAAAGAATGGTACTTGAATACTAGCAGAAACAGTTAAATCTGAAGTTCCTTCAGGATACAATCTCATTGTTCCAAATTCATTAGAAGCACTAACTACAGAACCTGAATATGAACCTGTTGTTAAACCAGAACCAGTATATTCTAGAGTAATCATTGCTGTTGATTCATTACCCGCCCAAACAACTTGATAAAGTGAAGCTGTAGGAACACTAATTGTTTTAAATCTAAATTGTAAAGTTCTAGGTGTTGTAATACCAGAAGCAGGTTTAAAAGAACTAGTCATTTCAAATGATGAACTAAAATATGTTGAACGATTTAATTCGTAAGCATTGTTAAATTGATTTTGTTTTAAATCCCAATCTTTTGTTGCTATTCTATCTTTACCTCCAAATTCATTAATTCTTAAAATTGTATCCGGAATACCATATGAAGTAATTAATGCTCTTAAGCCAGTAATTGTACCTTTTGTTTTAAGTAAATAGGGTATATTATGGTAGATACGTTTATATAACCGCTTATTAGCATTGTCTAATGGGACTATGTCATCTGAAGCAGATATTTTAGTATCTACGTATTCAAACCCAGAAGCTGCGGGGTATGATGATGTGATGTTGGGTAGAGGGAATGAACTTCCTGAGGGTGTTAAACCTAAGAATGCTGTGTATAGATCATCAGTATTAAAATTATTTGAATATAATTTAACTCCGAAATTTCTAATTGCATCCGCTACTAAATCTTTGGATATTCCATAATCTAATCTATTATCTCCATCAAATCTATTAGTTAAATCTTTTGTATAGGTCCAAACATTATCATAGTGTTGACCAACCATATCAACAAATAATTCATAACGAGCATTATCTGGGTCAGATCTTAAATATTCTGGTATCGTAAAATATAGTGAATTTTGATTTTCTTCATCATAATTAGAAGCTGATGTTACTTGTTCTGTTTGCCAATTTATAGCCATAGCACTACTTGTAGAAGCTAAGGCATATGGTGGAGTAGTGGTTATTTTTGGATAAGAATATTTAGAACCACTATTAAAATATAACCAATATTCATATCCATCTAAATTAGTTATTATATCATTAATTTTTGCATCTTCAACTGCTTGACTTGAACTAAATACTGTTGAGCCTGTTGTTGAACCCTCAATAGAACCAAATGAAGCAGATAAAACTGCACTTGAGGATTGAATCAATCCTACTTTATATACAAAATTTTCTAAACGTGTTTTAGCAGTAGAAAAATTAACGAATTCATTATAATCTTCATAATTAATATTAATGTTAATTTCTTTTCTATCTAATAAGTTTTTTATTTGACTTGTAGAACTTGTTACATCTGAATTGATTAATGTATTATAACTAAAAATCTCACTAGATTCTCCGGTTTCATTTTTAATATTTAAACTATAATTAGGTCCTGCTATATATTGTATATTATTATCTTCAAAATTTATTTGCGGGAAAATTACATTATACGCTTGTGGAGCTGAGATTTCTTCTACTATCCACAGTACGGATTTAACATTAAAAGTACTTGGTAGAGGTTCATATAATTTGATTAGTAAAGAAGCATCTTCTTCAGATTGAGTATCTATACTAATATTATTAGCAATAACTTGTTGGTCATTACCAAAATTTAATAAAAAGTCTACGAAATAATCTGCTTGTTGTCTTTGTTCTATAAATTCAATACTTGAACTAACTACAAGAGTATTTGGAATAGCATTACTCTTTAATCTTAATTCTGTTCGGTCTGAACTTATTTCACTAATATAATAATTAAATGTTATATCAGATGAACATTTTGTTCTATAAAAGTTATATGTTGAATAATAACTACCTTGTACATAACCTATGTTTTCTAAATCAACATCTGGGTATAATAAAGTATCTCCTTCAATTACTCTAAAAGTATTAACTACAGAGGCTTTTACTGGTGGTGTTGGGTATATTAGATTTTTATTCTCATCGTATGCATAATACTCAATATAATCCGTTGAACTTGAAAAGACAGTATCTAAAATAGAAGCGGATATTAATTGATTATCCTCTTGTGAATATTGTTGGTATTCAAAAGTATCTGGTAAAACTGGTAATATTTTTATTTGTTCTTCCATTTTAATTAATAGGTTCACCACCTGGTATTATATCATCTCGTCCCATTGTCGTTGATCCTATAGGGGATACCGTTTGTAAATCATCACCCTCTAAAATAAGACTAGCTTCATTTCTTATAGCGTCAGCTATTTCGGCATTTCCACCTATTTCTGCGCCGGTTGCTACTCCTTCTATTTGTGTTTGAAGTAACTCTTCTCTTAATCCTGTTATTTCTTCTCTTAAAGCTTGTATTTCTTCATTTACTGCATCAAAACCAATATATTCACCACTTGTTTCAACTAAATAAGCATGTGAATTGGTTTCGCCCTCGGCAGGTATATCATAAAAAAGATCATTGTAATATCCAAAGAATTGTTCAACTGTTACTTCATTCTCTTCATCTTCTTCGACAGTAGTAACACCTAATTGTGAGAAATTAGTATCAATTATTTTAATATATTCTGATTTAGAATATACTTTTCGCATTAAATCAATTCTATCCGATTTTGCCATAATTACCCGTTTACAACTTTAAAGTAATAATCTTCATCTAAAATGATAGTATTACCTTGAATATTTGTTTTTACTAATATTTTGTAATTCCTTTCAGGTTCTAATCCATTCATATATACTTTAAAATAGCTACCGGTTGTATCACAACTTATTTGTGTAAAAACACTATCGAATTCAACAACATATTCATTAGTTGCTAAATCCTTTATTGCATAATAAGATTCAGATGGTAAAGCATGATTAGTAGTATATAATGAAGATGTTTTATAAGTTCTAGCTGGGAATTCTGGTCTGCAATTTAATCTAAAATTATTAATACTTTGGCTATAAAATGTTCCTAAATTATTATCTAATGAAACATATAAATCTGGGGTACTAATTACATTTAAGCTCCCAGTATTAAAAACATAATCTCTCCATTTTATTTCTAATTGTGGAGGATAAATTGTATTAGTATCAACTGAATAAAATTTCAACCAAGGTTGAATAGCACTTGAACTATTAAATTCTTCACTTGAATCCCATTTAAGAAGTAATCCTGCATTTTCTTGATCTAATAAACCAGCATTTAGTGATTTGGATGATGAGTACCACATTTTTACAATATTAGTAACATCCACATCTAAATCTTTATTGCTTCTTAAAGTAAAAGTTTGAGAACCCGTAACTTCAAGTAAACCATCATATCCACTAGCAGTAGTAAACCAATTAGCTCCACCTGGATTACTTCCACTCCAAGAACCTGTTGAATTAACAGGGAATCCTGCTGTTCTCCATTTTCTAGAACCGGAGTAATCAGCGAATACCCAACTTACTCCATTAGTAACTTCGTTATTATCCAAATATTGTCCTGACCCATTATTCCATGAACCTGATACTGGTAGAACTTTAATGGATGAGTCCATTATAATCCCAGAAGCTTTAGCTACATAAGCTTTTAAGCTTGCTGATATGGCAACACTACTAGTATTTTCATTATCAATTACACTATTAATTTCTGATTGGTCGAATTGAATAATTGATCTAGCAACTCTTGGGGTTGCGCCTGATGATGTTACTTCGTTTTTAACTTCTAAAATAGCATCTAATCCTGTATTCATAGCAGGATAATCTGTATAAAGTGTTGCGTCTTGTGAAGGAAATAATTTATATATTGCCATAATTTTATATTGCTACTACTTGTCCTTTAATATCAGTGTTTGGATATTTTACTTCAAATATACTCGGGTCTAATGAAGGGAATATTGTACCATTTTGGGTAGCTCCTTCTATATCATAAGCGTATTTTGAATATCCTTTTGATTCACCAACTAAGTTACTAAATTTAACTTTTTTAACTGTTTGTACCCCTTCTATTTCATCTAGTAAAACGGAAAGTGGGTTTAATAAGATAGGTTGATTTATTTGCCATCTATCTAAATTGAAATAATTTTGGAATGCTATTATACATCTTTCTATTACTTGGTTATTATTATAGTTTGGTAATGTTATTATTTCAAAATTTATACCAATATTAATAATAAAAGCATCTTTAATACTAAGTGTATCACCAATCATTCTTGATTGATTTAAATAAGTTTTTAAATTTCCTTTTAATGGATTAGAAGCTGTAGATAATCTATTGTTAACATCTTTTGATAAAACGTAAATATCTAAAGTTGTATTTGCACTTTCAGCATTTGGTTTTTGTGTTAATGCCTTGGAAATTGTTCCGTATTTAGCAGGCATACTTAAAGTTCTTACTAAATAATCATCAGCTGTTACATTTCTTTGTTGGGAACCAAAATTTGAAATTATATTATTTCTTATTTCTTGTATTGTATCTCCATCACTACCACCACTTGCGGCAATTGGGTTATTTGCGGCAATTGAATTAAATACTGTTGTTGCTAATGTAGCATTTAATCCTCCTTTAATAAATTGGATAGTATTAGTATTAGGGTTAGTTAAGGTATTAGCTAAAATATTTGATTTAACTCCCCCACCAGTATAATATCTAACTGTTAAAGTTGTATTTGTTGGGGCAACACCATAAGTATTTGTAAATATAAAATTAGTTGGTGAATAAGCAGCCATTAATTTATTTTGTTGGAAAGGTAATCCTAAACCAACATTTAATGGGTTTGGAATAATTTCTTCAGTTGTATCATTTGGATTACCGGCCCCAAACTGTAATTGTAGTGTTGTTTCGTTTAGTAATCTAGTTGCAAATCTATTTTGTACTAATTTAGTTTGTAAAATATAGGGAGTATCATTACCACTTATATAATTATTTGGGTCATTAATATTAGTATTTTTTATACCATCATAAACTAAATCTTGTCCTAAATAATCAACTTCATACCACACATTACCATCTGAATCAGTTATATCTACAATACCTGCTATATTAGCTGCTGAAATTTCTACAGTTGGGAATTCTGTTGGGGCCCCAAAAGTGAATTGAGTAGAGTTGATAATTCCAGAGAAACCTTTAATTGTCTTTTTAAGTAAATATTGAGATGGATTACCGCTAGTTATTTGAGCTATGGATACTGTTGTTGGGTTTCCTGAACTTGATACTGAGAAATCTAATGGATCTTCAATTGTAAATGTTGTTGGATTGCCTGCTCTTGTACTTATTGAGGTGTTTGCATTAACATATAAAGCATAATCATAATCAGGTACATGTTGGCTAGCTGATATTTTTGATGGGACTATTTGATAAAAATCTATATCTGTTGTAGCTAGTGAAGTTACTGTTGGTTTATATCCAAACATGTAAGCCATTTCAAATAAGTTATTATTTTGTCTAGCATATTGTACGTAATTTTCTTGGATTTGATTATCTAAGTAAAATGATAAAACATCACCAACATAAGCAGCTTGTTCTATAAACATCATACCCGGGGATGTTTCAGTAAAATCCGTATAAGTACTTGGGAAGTAAGATTTTGAATAGTTAATTAATTGAGCTCTATACTCACTAAAATCCTTATTTATATAATTTATATTTCTTTTTATAGCCATTATTGAAAGCTTAAATTTAATTCGTCTTCTATACCAGTATTTGATACTGCGTATTTTATGTTAACTACAACCTCATTATTATCATAATTACCTATAACTTCAACATTTCTAACTAATACATCAGGAAAAAATGATGATAATTTTTGACCTATATCTTCTTTAAGGAAATCTAAATTTTCATCAGCCATTTGTTGAAAAATAAATCCTCTTAATCCCCCTCCAAATGTTGGGTTGGCTGGTCTTTCACCTGGGTTAGTTAAGAAATAATTGACTAGATTATTTTTTATTGCTTCTTTAGTAGTATAATTTGGAGTAAAAACACCTCCCGTACTAAACGGTATATCTACACCAATGCCCATTCGCGCACGCGTGTCATTAGGGAATTTTCTTACTGCTCCAAATGCCATTTACTTTTTATTTTCCGTTCATAAAATTCACTATCTGATCCATTCCTACTTCTCCTTGTGGTAAACTACCATTTGGTGAAGTCGTATCCATGTTAGTCATTTGTAATGGTTGACCTACTTGGCTAGTATTGAATGAAGCAGCTGTTTCACCTAAAATATTCTTATAAGACTCTCTTAGTTCTTTTTTAGATTTTGTTGGTAAAGATGAAGGTTGTGCAACTACTGCAGGAGTACTTTCTTGTACTACTTGTTTTGGCGACTTAATAGCTTCTAGTAGAATTTCCTTTAATTCTTCTTGAATGGCTTCTCTTACCGCCGTTTTTACTATATTTTTTAATTCTGTTATTTTCATTTTAAAAAAATTGTTTATTATAAATATTATATACCTAAGCTTTTAAATTATTATTTGTAATATAAAAAGCTAGTTCATCAATTAAAATCTGATCCGATGCGCTAAATGATGGTTCCCCCCTTAACATCACCACTCCTTGTGGATTTGTTGCCGTTGCTCTTCTTCTATTTAAAGTACCAACTTTATGTTTAGGATCTGTTACTACCCCCATTGTAAATCCATTTACGGATGTTATAACTGGTGATAGTTCTTCTTCTACTTGTTGTTTTGATATAGCTATTAATTCATCACTAAGGGGAATAAAAGGAAGGGGATCAATTTGTTCTGCACATTCTTGCATTTTTTGATCAGCTAAACCTAAAAGGTCTAATGCTGTTGAAAGTAATGACCTTAATAAAATTAATGAAGTTAAAACAATACCCCCTATTTTAGCAAATATTTTCAACTTTTCTTTTAATTTATTAAATTTATCACTATTACTAATTAATTGACCATATGAAGCTGATGTTATTACCCCACCCGCTGGGCCCGGTGGTGTACCTATTGTACTTGGTATAGGTAAACGTTTAAATATATTTAATATTAATTGGAATATTTTAATTAATCCTAAAGCTATACCTATTGCTTTTGTAGCAGCATTTATAATTTTATATAGATTATTTAATTGTTTTACTATATTATTTCTTTTTCTTATTTGTCTGTTTAATTTAGCTATAGAAGGACATGTAGTTTCCGTATTTTGTAAGTTTTTACTCCCATTTAACCAATTTTTTACTTGTGATATACCAAATACCGCTAAAATACCTATTATATATGGTAATAATTTATCGGATAAGGTATTTGCTGCTTTTAATATTGTTTTTTGAGGCGTAGGAGTTGCCCTAGATCCTCCTTTGTTAATTTCTTTAGTGGTTTTTGAATCTAGTGTTCCTGTTTGGGATACATCTTTTTCTGTTTGTTTTTTTGT
>TARA_R110000765_G_scaffold7287_6_pt1 | contig 14412 bp, 15 predicted proteins | sample TARA_R110000765 | Tara Oceans TARA_R110000765 (sample SAMEA4398168) | marine metagenome | biome: Polar Biome; feature: [MES] marine water layer (ENVO:01000295) within the mesopelagic zone...; material: water (ENVO:00002006), including particulate matter (ENVO:01000060) such as...... | reverse complement strand
TCCTTTTGTAAGTAAAGGGGAGTATTGTTGTAGAAATTGTTCAAAGAAGGCCAGGAATTAATGGCGTGCCATTTATGTCTGGCCAATTCTAATTTATAGGCCATGGGCCCGGCTTTGTCGTAATAAACATAATCTCCTGTTTGGCAGTGAAACAGCGGATTTAGTTTTAGCATATTATCATAAATCTTAAAGCCTCTTTCAGGATCGTCATAGGACCAAAAGTATTGACAGGTGGAAGAGGTGAAGAGGACAGGCACCACTTCATTTGCTTTGGGAGCAGTGGTAAACCTTCCCTGTATTTCGGTAACGGGTGTTTCAGATCCTTTTCTTCCCCTAATGGTTACGGTATAGTCCGAATTGGATTTTAGACCGGAAATCTTGTGTTTAAAAGTAAAGTCTTTATACTCCGAAACATATTCCCATGGGGTATTTATCACAGTGTCTTTAGAACGGACCTCAATGCTGATCTGCCCGAAGGTACCCTCCACGGCCCCGTCCATTTGATTTACTGGCATATCATTGTCAAAATCGATAGGGCTTCTAAAGGGAGCCCCTTTCTGTTGATGTTTTATGGGTACCGGTTTTTCGTATCGGCACAATCTGGTCCATAATATGGCAGAGGAATCGGTTAATTCTCCTATCTTAAAGCCATTGGTAAAGTATACTTGGTCACTATTTTGGGCTTGTGCAGCATACGTCAGAAGAATAAAAGTCCCTAGAAATAGAATAATACGGTTTTTCACTGTGAATGTTTTTTTGATAGTTATCTGTATCTGTACAAACCAAATATATGTTATTTATTCAAACTCCAGTAGCATACAAGAGCCTCCTTGCTTATCCAATATTTGTTGGAGGAATACCGCCCAAAATTTTATATTGCCTAATGTGATGGTTTCATTTTAGATATAAAAATGTCCTGTAGAATGGCCAATTCCTTTTTGTATTTTAAGTCGGTCCTAGAGGCAAAATAGAGGGTGTTTTCAGTAGGGGTGTTGCCTTCCCAGACCAATTTAATCTCATTGGAAGCAATGGCATCCTTACAAAGAAAATCGGGAACCAGAGCCAATCCATTTTCATTGCTCAAACATCTGATGATCGAATTTATACTTGGCAAGATGTAATTAGGCTTAAAAGTGGGACGTTTGTTAAAGTTTTTATACCAAAATTTCCTAAAGTGTTCCATTTCATTTGAAGCACTATACCATCTGTGTTGCAAAAGCTCTTGTTCCACTGTCTGTAGGTCCCCTTTTTTTAGCCGATCTTCTATTTTGAAGGTGTCTGTTCGTTTTCCGGCAACCAATACAATACTTTCCTTGGAAAAAGGAGTGTAGTTGACCAAAGTTGTTTTGTTGGTTTGTTTTTTTGGAGTTATTACCAAATCCAATATACCATTGTTCAAGTCTTTTATCAAGTCCATATGGTTTCCAAATTTTGCCACTAGATCGAATTCTAATTTTGGTACTTCTGGCTCTATGATCATTTGAAAGGTTTCAGAACACATGCCAATATGTAATGAAGGATTTTTCTCCTGCGTTGTTTTTTTAAAATGTTGTTCCGCTATCTCCAATACATTAATAGGGTCTATAATGTACTCGTAGAGAAATTTGCCTTCCTCGGTTGGGATCATTTTCCTTGAGGTACGTTCAAAAAGTTTTTTGCCCACGTACGCTTCCAGGGCATTTAAATGAACACTTACTCCGGGTTGCGAAGCATATAAGGCTACGGAAGCCTTTGTTAAGGTTCCGTTTTCATAGATCTCTTTAAAGGTCCTATACCATTCCAAATTTACCATAACCATTAAAATTTTAATACAAAGGTATAATTTGTATTATTTTTAATATACATGTATTCCTTTTATTTTTACACCATAATTAAAATGGTAAGCATGAAAAAGATATTTATTATTAATGGGGGACACCCATTTGCGCATTCAGGAGGCAGGTTTAATGAGACTTTGTTCAATACAACTATTGCGCACTTCCAATCCTTGGAAGGGTACGCTGTAAAATCTACACAGGTAGGGGACAATTACGATTCCAAAGCGGAAGTGGAAAAGTTTAAATGGGCAGATTTAATTATATACCATACTCCTATTTGGTGGTTTCAATTGCCTTTTGGCTTTAAAAAGTATATTGACGAGGTTTTTACAGACGGACACCAAAATGGTATTTACCACAGTGATGGAAGAAGTAGTAAGAATCCGGCCATTAATTACGGTACCGGTGGACTTTTAAAAGGTAAAAAGTATATTTTAACTACAAGCTGGAATGCACCAAAGGAGGCATTTACCTTGGAAGGGGAGTTCTTTAATGAGACATCCGTAGATGATGGGGTAATGTTTGGATTTCATAGAATGAATGCCTTTGCCGGATTGGAAAGACTTGCGACCCATCACTTTCACGATATGGAGAAAAATGCAGATGTTGAAAAGGAGTTGAAAGATTATAGGGATTTCTTGAGTCAAACGGAGAACAGGTTTATTTTGGAGGATTGTTCTGCTGGGTTAATAAATGCCGGCTAATGTCAAGACAAAATCCTTAGGCTTACACAATAACTATAGCTTTGGTCCACTTCAACCGATAAGGAAATTCCATTAGGATCATATGCAATGACTTGGTCAAACCCATTAAATTTTAGGGAAATGTACTAAAAAGGAACCTCTTGCTTTAATTGCGGGCAAAATAAATATTGAATAATGTTAAAAAAAAGCCATATCTTGAATAAGCAAAAAAAGCTTTAAAATATAGCCAACCATTAACATGCCCATTATGAAATTAAATAGATTCTTTTTAACCGTGGCCACGGTTATTATAGTGTTCATATCCAGTGAAAATGTATTTTGCCAGACTACGGATATCGCGGTTGTGGATAGTACTTCCAAAACAGAAAATAGATTAAAATTCGGTTTAGGGTTTGGCTTGAGCTTTGTTGGGGGTACCAACATTAGTTTAGCACCCAATTTAATATATGAAGTAAGCGATAAGGTGAGTCTCGGTGGTGGAATCCAAGGCAGTTATACCTCTATCAAAGATTTGCAGAATACCACTACTTTCGGGGCGAACATCATAACCCAGTATAGGCCGATCAGACAACTTACGACCTTGTTGGAATTCGCCCAACTCAAGGTAAATACCAAAACAGAAACATCTACAGGAAAAGTTACCGATGATTATTGGGACTCTGCACTCTTCGTTGGTCTAGGTTGGAATATTAACGAAAAAATAGCCGTTGGGGCAAAGTACAATCTACTGTACAAGAAAGATGAAAGTGTATATACCAGCCCCATACTTCCGTTTGTAAATATTACTTTTTAGAAGGGCGGTAACTTAGGTAGGCCTTGAAGTTTTAATTGCAGAATCCCAAAAGCTGTCCTATTTACCAATACACCTTGTATAATTATAACACGGCTCCTAAACGGGATCAGCTCATAATATCCCAGATATTAACATTTTTTAAGATTTATTTTAAATCTGAAGTTAAGATAGCATATAAATTGGAAAATCCTGCTGTTTCATTAAAGTACACCTACCAATAAATTTGTAAGTGTATTCTTTAATTACTTCGTTATGAAAAAAATGAATTTTTATCCCAAAACTTGGCAAGTGGTTCCTCTGCTATCCGATAGGTATCTATTGGATTCTGATGGAATATGTATAAAGGATTTGGTGCTGCGGAATATCTATGCCACGGATATGAAAGTGTCCGAAATGGATTTGAACATTACTAAGTTTTCTGCTATAGATAGTAGAGGACAGGAGCATTTTATTGCAGACTTTCCAGGTCAGGCTTCCATACCTATCAAAGGTATGCATACCGGACTTTTTCTAAAATCCAAAAGCGTCCTTAGCCTGGAACCGGGCTCTTACAGTACGTTCAGATTCTATCTTGCCAAAACTGGGAGTAGAATTATCTATAGTGATAGATATCAAGAACGGGCGGACGGAATTAAGTTTCTGGACTTCGAGATAGTGAACGGACTGGACATTGTAGGGGAGGAGTCGCCGGAAGCCATTCTACGATTCGATTTTGCGCCTTTTAAAACAATGGGAATTTTCAAGACTATTGCACAGCTTTTTAAAGGCCCTGGTATAATTGCGGGCAAGCTTGCTCACTCATAGGACTATAAATCTATAAAAACCTTTGATTATTGGACAAAACTAATTTCCAGCAATGTTTGGAACTAAATAATAAGGACAATAAAGAATCCTCAAGACAAAACATTTATGTTTTGAGGGTTTTATATTACCATTCACTGCTACAATAGGATAGCTATATATAGCTCAAAGCTTTCTATAGCTGATAATTATCATAGTTAAAACACAACAATTCCCGAAATTTGTTCATTGTACTTATCCAAGTCAACAAACTAAAAGGGAAACATGTGGAATGCTATTTTTCTTAGTCTTTATTTGCTTATTGCCTTAATCATTATCATAAGTATCCTTTTGCACGGTGCCAAACCTTCAAAAAGTTTGGCCTGGCTTCTGGCCATTTTTACCATTCCCGTGGGCGGGATGTTCCTTTATCTTCTTTTGGGAAGAAATCGAAGAAAAAATAAGTTGTTGAAATTAAAAAAGAAGGCCTTCTTAAATTTGCCGGAGCCCTTAATGCAGCATATGGCATCCATGAGCGGGAAGTACCAAAAACTCATGACCTTGGTATATCGAAATTCACATTTCCCGCCAACAGACAGTAATGAACTGCAACTATTGAAAGATGGAAAAACGACCTTCGAATCTATCTTCGAATCTTTGGAGAACGCCCAATACCGTATACATCTACAATACTACATTTTTGAAGAAGGGGAACTAACAGAAAGGCTATTGCAGCTTTTTGAGCGTAAAATTACGCAAGGGGTGGAGGTAAGAATGATCTATGACGGTATTGGCAGCTTTTCATTAAGTAAGGTCTATTTAAGAAAATTAACAACTATTGGGGTAGAGGTATATCCTTTTCTGCCTTTCAAGTTCGGGCGTTTTTTTTCGTCCTTAAACTATAGAAATCATAGAAAGATTATTGTGGTAGATGGCAAGGTGGCATTTACCGGAGGAATAAACGTATCGGATAAATACTTGAAAGGCGATCTGGAACTGGGCAATTGGCACGATATGCACTTAAGACTGGAAGGTACGGCGGCAAGTCATTTGGATTTTGTTTTTGCGATGGATTGGTACCTGGTTTGTCAAAAGACCATTGCTGTGCTGCCCTTGGATACGGATAAAGCTGCCATTGATAAAAATAAAGGTAAACTTGTGCAAATCGTTTCCGGGGGACCTGATGACGATTTTCCTTCTTTGGAACAAACCTACTTTACAATAATCAATAAGGCGAAGAATTATCTGTTTATTACCAATCCGTATGTAATTCCTGGACAGGCTGTAATGCAGGCCTTGCAGACCGCTGCACTGGGAGGTGTGGATGTACGTTTGATGGTTTCAGAAAATGCGGATAACAAAATAGTAAGTTGGAGTGTACGGTCTTATTTTGAACCCCTTCTTAAATCCGGGGTGAAGGTCTATTTATTTCCCGACGGATTTTTGCACAGTAAGATCATTGTTAGTGATGATGCTATAGCTACCATAGGCACGGCCAATTTGGATGATAGGAGTTTTGAACAGAATTATGAGGTAAATGCCATTGTTTACGACACCTCTTTTGCCCAGTTATTGAAGGAAGACTTTCTTAAGGATGCATATTCAAGTAGAATGTTGGTCTATGAAGACCATATAAAAAGACCATGGGGAGAAAAGCTAAAGGAAGGTTTTGGAAAATTGTTTAGTCCGTTGCTATGAACTAATGGTTTCAAGGACCAGTTCGTTATTGGACGGTTTACCTTCTTCCCAGCTATTCAGATTTTCAAAGGTAACTTCGGCAATATTGGTCAAGGCCTCTTTGGTAATAAATCCTTGGTGGGGTGTAAGAAGCACATTTGGAAAGGACAATAACTTTATTAATTGGGTGTCTTTGATTCCATCTTTAGAATTGTCCTTAAAGAACGATCCTATTTCCTTTTCATAAACATCTGTGCAGTAACCACCAATTGCGTTTTTTTCCAGGGCATTTATCAAGGCTTTAGTCTCCACTAAGGCCCCTCTTGCCGTATTTATCAAAACAACGCCTGGTTTCATTAGGGCCAATTTTTGTTTGTCTATTAAATAGTAGCTCTCCTGGGAGAGCGGAATGTGAAGGCTTATTATATCCGATTGTTTGCAAAGCTCGTCCAAAGTAGTGTAGGTAAGATCATATTGTTGTACAAGTCTATAATCGGGTTTAAGGTCATTGGCCAATATCTTGCAACCAAAACCGTTCATGATCTTCGCCATTACACTGCCAATTTTACCGGTCCCAACAATGCCTACGGTCTTTCCGTTCAAATCGAAACCCATCAGGTTGCTTTGCAGAAAATTATAGGCATGTACCTGCCTATCCGCTAAAATAATCTTCCGGTTAAGGGCCTGTAATTGGGCTATCGCATGTTCGGCAATGGAGTAGGGGGAATACTCCGGAACATTGGCTACCTTAATCCCAAATTTATGTGCTGTTTTTAGATGCACGTTGTTGTATCCGGCCGAACGCAAGCTAATATAACGAACTCCCAGATCCGATAGCTTTTCCAATACTAAAGAGGAGGCATCATCACCGGAAAATATGGATACTGCCTTATATCCAACAGCTTGGATCGCTGTCTCGGAATTTAAGGCATCTGTTGTATAGGTTAACTTATGGATCTTGTTATTGGCGTTATTTAAAAAAGGGATTTCAAAATCTTTAGCACTATAGACCAGTAATTTCATTTTTTTCTTCTTTAATAAAAATTAGATCTTGGTCCTCCATAGCCATAACAACTAGCTTTATGTAATCTTTGATAGTTTTTTGTATGTTTTGGGGGTCGGAGATGTCTATACTTCCCCTCCAGATCATAGACCTTTCCTTGCCTTCACAAATACAATACAGTGTAGTCTCCGCATGGTATACCGTAAACTTATCATAATATCCCTGGTCGTAATAGATGTCTTGGTGACTTAGATAATCGTCATTAAATCTTCCTTGGTAATTGTTCCATCTGGAAATGGATTTCAAAAAGCTTTCCTTGTCCTCGGAACCAACTACTTTGGTAAAAAGTATGGCATCAAAGTCTTTGTCCAGTAGACTTTGTTCCACATCATCAAGTTCCTTTTCGGTCTTACGGGTATCGGTAAATGAAACATCAAAAACATCAAGGCTGCGCATTGCATCAACATTTCTTTTACTAAACTCTTTCAGCATGCTTGTTTCGAAATCCGTTATGGCTTCCTCGTTTGATGCCATACCTACTATCAACACCTTATTGGCATGGAAGAGCACAATGTCCGGGTTTTTCCAGTTTTCCACCAAACTCGTAGAAGAACATCCCGTTAGTAATATTGCGAGTAGAATTAATGCTTTTTTCATGGTATAAACCTTTGTTTTAATAGTTTTTTCTAATTTCAGGAATGGTTGTGAAGGTAGTGGATGTGTTGATGAATTAATATGACGTTGGTCAGTTGTGCAATCATTTCCCTTCTGGTTCGTTCATTATAAAAATGCTCCCGGTATAATTGAAAATTTCGCTTTTCAGATTTTGGTAATCCCTCTGACATTCATCCACGTTCACTTGAAGACTATCATTTTTTTTAACGTCGTCCGCACTAATGGAGCTGTCCGCTATATCCAACTCATTGCCCAAATTGTTTTCGTGCAATGAAATTTGAGATCTTACAGCCGCATTTCTTTTTTCGATATCCTGCAAACGGGTTTTGTAATCCTGTAGACGTTCAAAGAGGTTAGGGATGTTGGGCTTAAAGGCATTGGAATCCAATAGGCGTTTTATAAAAACAATTTCGTCATCCATTAATTGAAACTTCAATTTCCATTGCTGGATTTTCCAATGCAAAAGGGCAATTTTCCTCCCGTTATCTGTGACCGTATTTTTCTTTTCCATTTTTTTTGGATCTTGGATAAAGTTATGAACTTTTAAAAATCCCTGCTATGAGATTTGTCATCTCCATTCTAGATGAAAATTTTTTGTATTTCATTGAGTTTTGGAATCTGTACGTTCCAACCATGAACATCCCTGATCTTTACTCTAAAGGCATCAAGGGAAGTAGGTTCCCCATGGATAAGGAAAACTGTTTCGGGAATATTGTCGATTTCCTCCATCCAATGCAACAACTCGCTTTGATCGGCATGGGCGGATAGACTTTCCAAATGATGGATTTTTGCCTTAACGGGATAGTATTTTCCAAACAGCTTTAGTTCAAAGGCCCCTTCCAATAGTTGGCGTCCGCGAGTTCCTTCTGCTTGGAACCCCACTAATAAAACCGATGTAGATGCTATGTCTATCAGCTGTTTTAGATAGGTAAGTACCCTGCCTCCTGTTACCATGCCGCTTCCGGCAATTACAATTTTAGATCTGGGATCGTCGATGGTCTTCCATGTGTCGGCATAGGAGGTTATAATATTGAAGTGATTGCACATGGCATGGTACTCGTTCATAGGTAGTTTATGCCAATGTGGAAATTGTTCAAATACAGACAACACATTGTTGCCCATGGGGCTATCTATAAAAATAGGGATATTTGGGATCTTGTTTTTTTTATACAACTGCCAAAGTAGATACATTAGCGATTGTAGTCGCTCCACGGCAAAGGATGGGATGATGAGATTTCCCCTCTCCCTAATGGTTGTTTTTATGAGATCGCTGAGTTTTCCTTCTACGTCTTCCTTAGGATGCAATTTATTCCCATAGGTGCTTTCCACAAAAAGATAATCGGCCCATTTTGGACGTACCGGGGCTTCCAATAGATCCTCATGTAATCTACCAACGTCCCCAGAAAAAACAAATAGTTTCCCGAAGATCTCCAATTCAATGTAGGTCGCCCCTATGATATGACCATTATATCGGTATTTGAGGCGAATGTGCTCTGAGAGCGTAATCCATTCTTCCTTTTCCTTGGATTGAAACAAACTTATGGTACGTTCGGCGTCTTTTACGGTGTAAAAAGGGAGTGCTGGGTCGTGCTTGCTGTACCCTTCCTTATTGGCCTGCTCGGCTTCTTCTTCGTGTATCTTGGCACTGTCCAAAAGAATTATTCGGGCAATTGCCAAAGTGGGAGCTGTGCCCAAAATTTTACCTCTAAAGCCTTCCTTTAGTAATCTGGGCAGGTATCCTGTATGGTCCAGATGTCCATGGGTCAAAAGCACCATGTCTATTTTTGAGACATCTATGGGCAAGGGAATCCAGTTTTGTTGTCGAAGTTCCTTTAACCCTTGGAACATTCCGCAATCTATCATCAGATTCAATTCAGGGGTCTCCAAATAGAATTTAGAGCCTGTTACGGTTCCGGAAGCGCCCAGGAAATGTATTTTGATTGTATTCATGTTTTAATGATTGCAAAGCTGTTTAATCTCGTTCAGGATTTTTTCTTTCCTGGTACTGGAGATTCCCAAATGATCCAAAAAAAACTTATCCTTCCAAAGCTGCCTACATAAGACCACATCCCTACTCAATAAAAACTGTTTTTCCCTATTGCTGAGCAGGGTAGAAACGGTGATGGGGTAAAGTCCTAAACGATCTATACGGTCCTTAAGGCCATCATTCAATGGTAGGTCCCAACTCAGTAAATACAATCCTGCACATTTTCCATACGTGGAGGCATCGCTGGTAAAACGCGTGTTGGTTACCACCCAGCCTTTATCCAGTTCCCTATGTTCATTTTTCTTGGTGGCCCAATGTCCTTTTACATCGTTATATCTGGAATGGATATAGAGGGGGATCTTAACATTGCAGTTACGCCCTTCTTCCGAGTGGAACTTACATTCTATAACAGTGACAGTTCCATTTTTTTCCGCAACAACATCAATTTCATGTGTTACACAGATACCGTTCATTATTTGATCTACACTAGTATGGTAGCCAGAATATTCCAGAATGGCGGCCACAAAACGTTCAAAGGGAAAGCCTGTTGGCCCCAATTCGTAAATGGCTTTTTTTAGTTTGTATTTTGAAGCAAAGATGGATTTGTTTTTTTTTAGTAGGGAATAGGCCCTGTTATATATCTCATTGGTAGATATGCCTTCATATAACTCATCCTTTACCTGGTCTACAATTTGTTCCACAAGATTATGGTCGGCCCCACTGTGTTTAAGGGATTTACGCAGTTTGTCCAAAGAAAATTTGGCCCGTTCCCCTGAGGATTTTAGAATTTCAATTTCCAATTCCTTTTTCATATCATTGCTTTAGATGAATATCCAATTCCGGTATTTTTAGAAGCTGCAAGGTGGTGGAAGCCAATTTTACTTTGTCATCCGTAGCCATAAGGGCCTGTACTATTTGCTCGAACAGTTCGTGCTTTGTTATCCGCCTTAACTTATAATCCGTAATATACCTTAGATTTATGGCTATCCAATTATCTGTTGGACTAATGGCCAAGGTTGGGGCAATAGTGGCATTTTCTATATAATAATGCTCCACCATTTCCTCCCACCTTGCTATAGAATTCTTGGTGTATTCGGAAAGGAAATCAGTGGCCTTTTCCATTACTATCTTTTTTGCCAGTGCAACATCCGAATCATAGGTTATAAGTATATTGAGTTCATCCCAAACAAATGGAAAATCCATGGAATAGTTCTTAATAGGACCTTTAAAAACAAAGGCGTTGCTTATCTTGACAATCCTGCCGGAATAATTGTCACTGCTTACCCATTCCCCAATCTCCATTAGGGTGGTATAGATGCTATCTATATCAATTACATCCCCTTTAATGCCATTAATTTCAATACGGTCTCCAGGTTTATAGACCTTTACAAAAAAGATATAGAAAGATCCCGCAATACTTAGGATCAATTCTTGGAGGGTAAAGGTTATTCCAGCAGTGAACAGGCCTATGATAATGGTGTAATCTTTAATGTTTTCTACCGTAAATGCCATTAGGATCAATAGCGAAATTAGAACGTAGCCAATAATTTCTACTCCTTTTTGTGCCTTGTATCTAACCGAAACATTATCTATTCTTTTTTTTAGGACCCTACGAAGAAGCCCAATAAAGATTATTATGGCCAGTATCCACAACAAAAGTTTGGCAATCTTCAATACTAATGGGTCGTTAAAAAAGTCCAAGAGACTGTTCATGGGCAATGGATTTAAATAAGACCGCCTAAACAAAAATTGTTTTGGCGGTCTCCCAATTAAAAATTAACCAACTATTTTTTTTGGCCAAAAAAGTCCCTTACCAAGGCTTTGGTCTGGTTCTCGGTCATGCTATCGGCTTTGGCGACGGCTTTTACTCTTTCTGCAAGTCCTTTGTGGTGTTCCAACAGTTCTTTTCTAAACTTCTCATTGGTATCTGCCGGGCCAAAAAGCGCTATGGCATCTGCATCACCAATGGCGTCCGCGAGTTTTTTAAAATATGATTTTAATTGTGCTTTCTCCCTTTCCAGATAGGTGCGCTCGTGTGTAACATCTTGGGTTACACCGGATTTTACCCTAGGTCCAGAGGTACCCTTGCGGTTAAAAAATTCCATCTCCGAAAAAATGGTTTCCAATTTTTCTTCTTTGTTATCCAAACGGATGATATGGGCTTTTTCCCTATCCATCCATATTCCAATATTTTTCATAATACAATGTTTTTTAAGATTCGTTCAGAGCCAAAATAGGAACAGTGGCATCATAACCAATTTCCTTCACCAATGGTCTGGAAAATATACTATTGAACAAAAAATGTTTTTTGTTGATGAACGCGATCATGTCGCTGTTCCTACTTTCTACAAAAGAGGTTATTCCCTGGGCGACGTCCTTATCCGTCAGGGTATGGAAGCTATGGTCAACACTTTCGAGGATGTCGTCCAAAAGTTTTTTGTGGGCTTCTTGGTCTTCGGCAAGCGTAGTTTTTTTCGTAAAGTGTACAACGCGTATCGCCGTATTGTGCATCTTGGCAATCTCTATCAAATAATTCAATTCCTTTCGGCTAAACGTGGATTTGTAATTAGTAGGAAAGACAATTTCTTTGGGAGTGGAAAACCGAAGTTCATCCGGGATGGCCATTACTGGGCACTCCCTTATTGTCTCCATGGCATTTACAGTATTGCTTCCAAAAATGATTCCCTTGGCACCCGTAGCTCCCTGTGTACCCATGATTACAAGGTCTATATCTTTGCTCGCAATGGTCTGTTTTATGGCCTCCGAAAGAAAATTAAAGGATGAAATTGTATGATAACTATGTTTTGGGTTGTCATGGTGTAGCTCCAGCATGTCCAATAGCTTGGCAAACGCCACCTCGGATGCTTCTTTGGCAGCTTCGTATTCCGCACTGCCCGGTTCTGGCATAATTAAGGTACTTGTGGTGTAATTATCCAAGCGGAAGATGTTCAAAAAATAGAATTCGCAGTTTAGCTTTGCATAAAGGTCCAAGGCATAGCGTGTGGCGTTCAACGCATTTTTGGAGAAATCGGTAGGAATTAGTATTCTTTTGTCCATGACAATACTTCTTTAGTTTTATTAAATATAATAGGCTTTAGTGACAGTTTCTATGACAATGGTCATTCTTGGGAGGGGAGAATTAAGAATGGGATATCGGAATACATGCTTAAGTCTTTTACTACTGGTTCACGGGTAAGCTTTTCAAAAAGGTTGCGCTTTTCATGTACCATGGCGAACAAATCCACTTTTAGTTTTTCCAAAAAAATATCTATTACCTTCGCTTTGTCGTCAAAATTTTTGATCCATTGGAATGAATGGCCAACATGACTTAGACCATCTTCCAATTTTTTTCTATTCTCCTCCTGGGTCTTGTTCAGAATATGTTGTTCCTGAACGTGTACGACCCTAATGGACGCTTTGGACAAAGAGGCAAAATATAGCAGTTGATCTATAGTTTTTTGACCACAGTCCTTTCTCAAGTCAGTTACAAACGCGATTTCCTTTATTGGGTGGAAATCCATTTCGCCGGGAATGGCCAATAATGGGCATATGAGATTATCGGCCACCCTAATGGTATTGCTTCCAAAAAATACATCGGTAGCTTCTGTAAGTCCTTTGTTCCCCATGGTTACCAAATGGATCTTAAGTTCCCCTATTTTTTGCGCTATGATATTTACCAAGTCCCCTTTTTGGGATATGGTCTTGAAGGTATGAAGGGGATTCTCATTGTCCAAGACTATCTTGTGCTTGGTGTGCGTTAATTTTTCCTTGGACTCAGATTCCATTTCCTTCAGGTGCTTTTTAATATTTAGTATTGGAAGTTTTTTGCCTGGGGCTATGGTAAGTTCCGAATAGGTGTTAAGAATGTAAAAGGTACATTTTTCCGATGCTAAAAGTTTTGTTACGTAGAACAGGGCACAATAGGCATTATTGGAAAAATCGGTGGCAACAAGTATATTCTTCATTGTCTAGGAATTAAAATTGTGGAATTACCATAAAGGGTATAGTGACGTGGAAACCTATTTTTTTGATAACAGGTTCAATAAAAAGTCGCTCCATAAAAGTATGTTTGTTCTGAACCATGACCAGCAGGTTGATTTTTTCTTTGGCCTGGAAAGCATTGATGGCGTCTATAATTTCATTGTTGGGTACATCATGGAACAATGCCTTGTTGCCCAAAATCTTTTCGAGGCCTTTCTTTTGCTTTTCTTGATCCGGAGTCAGTTTATAGCCTGTGGATACGTGTAAAACATTTATTTGGGACCCATATTCATTGGCTATGTCCAAAAGTGGAGTCAACTTCTCCTTTTTGTATACAATTTCATAGTCGGTTGGGAATAATATTTCCAACGGATTCTCGTACTCAAAATTAGGGGGTACCACTAACACGGGGCAATTGGCTTTTCTTATGACATGTACCGTATTTGTTCCAAATAGGATTTCCATGGCCCCTGTGGCTCCTGTGGTGCCCATTACTACCAAATGTATACCTTCAGATTCTACGGTTTCCATAACTTCGTTCACCAGGGTGTTAAAGGCAGTGTGAACAATAAAGCTATGATTAGGGTTAATATATTCCTTTTCCAAGCGACTTTTGAGTTTTTCCAGTTGGGTCATGGAGGTTTCCTGCATTACATCGCCCAAGCCGATCAGACCCGGACTTCCAACCAGGTATTCCGCGTTGTACACTGGTGGCATATAGGTATGCATTAAATAGAATTTACATTTTACATTTTTGAAAATCTTCAAAGCGTAGCTAATGGCCTTAATGGAATTGTCTGAAAAATCAGTGGGAAGCAATATTTTTTTCATAGAGTTTTATACATTGGTACGGTAAATCTAAAGCGGAAGAATTTTGAAAACCATGATATTGGTCAGTTCCATATTCTCTTTGTTTAGGTAATTTTACGCGATAATCGAGATTTGAACCTGCAGGCCGCCTTTAGATGCTTGCCTGCCCCGAGGTAGTTTACTTT
>TARA_R110000765_G_scaffold62585_4_pt1 | contig 14432 bp, 10 predicted proteins | sample TARA_R110000765 | Tara Oceans TARA_R110000765 (sample SAMEA4398168) | marine metagenome | biome: Polar Biome; feature: [MES] marine water layer (ENVO:01000295) within the mesopelagic zone...; material: water (ENVO:00002006), including particulate matter (ENVO:01000060) such as...... | reverse complement strand
TCAACCGCTACAACCGGTGGTTTGGCAAATCCTGTCTATGCAACTATCGAAACAGGTACAGCGATGGTAGTAACAGCAGCATCTATTTTTGCGCCGATATTGGCTGCGATACTGGTCATCATTATCTTGGTAATAATTTTTAGGATTTATAGAAGCATTCGTCCAAGAACAAAAACATAAAATAGATTTAGTTGAAAATAATAGCAATGATTCCTGCCCGATATGCGGCGTCGAGATTTCCTGCAAAATTAATGCAAGATTTGGCTGGTAAACCGGTCATTTTACGAACCTATCAAGCTGCAATACAAACCAAATTATTCGATGAGGTTTATGTAGTAACCGATAGTGAAATCATATATGATACTATAGTTAAAGAAGGTGGTTTGGCCATAATGAGTAAAACAGAACATGATTGTGGTAGTGATCGTATTGCCGAGGCGGTAATGCAAATGGATGTTGATATTATTGTTAATGTACAGGGTGATGAACCTTTTACAGATCGTGAAAGTTTAGAAGGTGTATTAAAGGTATTCGAAAGTGATGTTCATAAAGAAATTGATTTAGCCTCTCTAATGGTTAAGATTACCGATGAAGAAGAGATTAATAATCCAAATACGGTAAAAGTAATAGTTGATAATAGAAATTTTGCGTTATATTTTTCGAGGTCACCAATACCTTATCCTAGAGCAAAAGACGCAAATACAACGTATTTTAAGCATAAAGGAATATATGCATTTAGAAAAAGTGCTTTGATGGATTTTCAACGATTACCAATGCTACAATTAGAAGCAACCGAAAAAATTGAAGCCATACGTTATTTAGAATATGGGAAGAAGATTAAAATGGTAGAAACTAATGTTCAAGGAATTGAAATAGATACACCAGAAGATTTAAAGAAAGCACAGGCCGCATGGAAATAAATTTTGAAGGAATACATGTTATTGGTTTCGATGCCGATGATACGTTATGGGTGAATGAAACTTATTTTCGGGACACCGAGAATAAGTTTGCAGATTTATTGGAAAAATACGAGACCAAGAATAAAATTGACCAAGAGTTATTTAGGACAGAGATAAAAAATCTTGATTTGTATGGCTATGGAATAAAGGGTTTTATGTTATCTATGATAGAATGTGCCCTAGATTTATCAAATAATGAGGTTTCTTCCAAAACAATAGGCGCTTTGTTAGATTTAGGAAAGGAGATGATTTCAAAGCCTGTAGAGTTATTAAATGGCGTTGAAGAGGTTTTGAAGAGTTTGAAAGATAAATATCGATTAATAGTTTTAACCAAAGGAGACCTGTTAGATCAAGAACGTAAATTAGAAAGATCCGGACTTTCTGAGTATTTTCATCATGTTGAAGTGTTGAGTGATAAAAAGGAGAAAAATTATAGTGATTTACTTGAGCATTTGCAGATATCGCCAAGTGAGTTTTTAATGATTGGTAATTCTTTAAAATCTGATGTATTGCCTTTGGTAGAAATAGGAGCACGTGCCATACATGTACCTTTTCATACTACTTGGGAACATGAAGAAGTAAAAGAACCAATTGAGAATAACGGTTACATGACAATTTCTACCTTGACCGATATTCTGAAATATGTTTAATACTAATGGAAGTAAAAAAAGAAATAGCATTGAAGAATATACCAACTAAAGCTTCGCAGGAATATCGAAATTTTCCGATGGTACCTAGAGTGGTCTATGGTAAAGGTAGTTTCAATACCCTCGGAGATATTTTAATGCCAAAACGGAAGCATTCAGAAGCTCCCATGATATATTTGGTAGATGATGTTTTTGAAGGAAATGAGCTTATTAATCGAATTCCAAGTATATTCTGTGATCAAATCATTTTAATTTCAGCGGAGGAAGAGCCAAAAACAAATCAAGTAGATGCTTTGGTCAGTATGATCCGAGAGAAGTTTACTGAATTGCCTTCAGGTATTATTGGTATAGGGGGCGGTACTTTATTAGACTTGTCCAAAGCGGTTGCTATCATGTTAACTAATAAGGGAAGTGCTTCAGAATATCAAGGTTGGGACTTGGTACATAAGCAATCAATTTACCATGTCGGTATACCTACAATTAGTGGCACGGGTGCTGAAGTTTCTAGAACAACGGTGCTTTTGGGTCCAGAAAAAAAATTAGGTATAAATTCAGATTTTACGACATTTGACCAAGTTGTTTTAGACCCAGAATTAACAAAAGGAGTGCCAAAAGAACAGTGGTTTTATACAGGTATGGATTGTTTTATTCATTGTATTGAATCACTTAATGGAACATTTTTAAATGCCTTCAGTAAAAGTTATGGGGAGAAATCTTTAGAGCTCTGTAAAGAAGTATTTCTTGAGGATATATCAGAGTCTGATAGTAGAGAAAAACTTATGATGGCATCTTGGCATGGCGGCATGAGTATAGCCTATTCTCAAGTAGGTGTTGCCCATGCAATGAGTTATGGTTTAGGATATGTATTAGGAATTAAGCACGGTTTAGGTAATTGCCTTGTTTTTCAATATCTCGAAGAGTTTTATCCTCAGGGTGTTCTATTATTTAATAAAATGCTTTCTAAGCATCAAATTGTATTACCAACAGGTGTTTGTACTAAATTGTCAGAATCTGAAATGGATACAATGATATCTGTCGCTATGGGTATGGAACCATTATGGGAAAATGCCTTAGGAAAAAATTGGAAATCGTTAATAACGGTCAAAAAGCTAAAAGCTATTTATCAAAAGATATAGTTTAGTCTAGCTTAAATAGATTTACCCAATTAGCTTACTATATAGTCGGAACATTCATATCATGCAGAAAATAGCAAAATTTATCTACTTTAAAATTCTTGGTTGGAAACTTAATGGAGAATTTCCTTCACATTTGAATAAATTTGTGGCTATAGTAGTACCACATACGAGTTGGTGGGATTTTCTTTTAGGATTGTTAGTACGAGAAGTATGGAATGAAGAAATAAACTATATCGGTAAGAAAAGTTTATTTGATTCACCCTTCGGTTGGTTCTTTAGGTGGACAGGTGGTGCGCCCATAGATCGTACAAAAACCAATGATACGGTAAAGGCAACAGCTCAGATATTTAACGAAAGAAAAAAGTTCAGGTTAGCTTTATCTCCCGAAGGAACTAGGAAGAAAGTAGAAAAATGGAAGACAGGTTTCTATTTTATAGCTAAAACTGCAAATGTGCCCATTGTATTGGTTGCGTTCGATTATGGGAAAAAAGAAATAAAAATTTCTGAACCTTTAATTCCTACAGGTGATCAGGATGCTGATTTTAAAAACTACCAAGCCTTTTATGACGGGGTAATTGGTAAAGTGAAGTAAACTACATTCACAATGAACCTTTTTAATTTTTAAACGTATACTTCACTAAGTACAAATATTTAAGAAGTGGGTTTAAAAAATAATTTATTTCGTTTAAAGGTATTTTTAAAAGATTCAGATAAGAAACCTATAATTTTAATTCTTAAAGAATTCTTTAAATTATGGTATCTTAAGGGTAGATTTCCAATTCATTACATAGGTAGGTTTTTATACCGAAAACAGTTTAAAAACCCTGAGGATTTTATGGATATGCATGAATATCGTTCTTTTATTTATGCTAAAAAAAATAATCAAGAAGAATATGTTAATCTATTGGCGAACAAGTTCTTGTTTTCGTTAGTATGTGAAAAATATAAAATTCCTACACCATATGTTATAGGTCATAATAATGCGAATTTATTTTTTCTAGATTATAATATAATTCAAATCAATACCATTGATGAGATGGTTGTTTTTTTTCAAAATTTATTCGAGAAATATGAAATTACAACATTATTCATAAAATCATTTTGCGGTTATGGGGGCAGACAAGTTTTGGTTTTGGAACTTAATAACTTAAACGATCAATTAGCAAGTTTTGGAAAACTATTGTTTCAGGATTCATATATATTTCAAGAAGGTATTGTTCAACATGAAGAATTGAATTCTATATACTCCATTAGCATCAACACACTTAGAGTTGAGACTTACATTGACAATCAATCAAAAACTCATGTTTTAGGGACTACTTTGCGTTTTGGGTCCGCAGGTAATAAAATAGACAATATTTCTTCTGGTGGAATTTTTGTTCCAGTTAACTCCAAAACTGGAAGATTAGTAGGAAATGGAATGCAATCTATGATTTATGGGGGAGCAGTACATTATTCGCATCCTGACACGGATAAAACATTTCATGATTTTCAAATCCCATTCTTTAAAGAATCATTAGAGTTGTCTAAAGTGTTGACCAAATACATTCCTAATAAGCTAGCCGGTTGGGATATTGCAATAACACCAATAGGACCAGTAGTTATAGAAGGAAACCATTTACCTATGATTACGCTAGGTGAAATAGGCTATCAGGGTTATGTAAAACATCCTTTATATAAAGAAATGATGTCAAATCTTTAAGGATGAGAATAATGGACTTTGTAGAATGGTTAAGAAGAGAGATTTTTTGGACTTTAGATAGGTTAAAGGGAGGAAAAATTAAATCGCATTATGAAGATATTAAAAACATAATGGAAAATTTTAATTCCTTAGAATCTCAAATTAATCGTAATAAACATTTAACTGATTTATTAGATCATGCCACTAATAATTGTAACTATTATAAAGATTATGGGCATTGCAAATCTCTTTCAGAATTTCCCATTATTAATAAATCCATTATCAGAAATAATTTTGATAGCATAAAATCCAAATTTTATGAGAATCAGAATAATCACGAAATGTCTACAAGTGGCTCTTCTGGCACACCTTTTAAAACATTACAAAACACTAACAAAAAACTTAGAAATACTGCCGATACTATTTATTTTAAACAAAAAGTTGGTTTCGAAATTGGTTTTCGCCTTTACTATATCCGTAAGTGGTTTAAAATGCATAAGAGGTCTTGGATTACTACCATAACACGAAATATAGTAATGGTAAATGTTACCGAATTCAACGAAGATTATTTGGCTTGGTTAATTGAAAAAATCAAATCAGATAAGTCAAATCAAGTGATTATTTCTTATTCGTCTGCTTTACGTGAAATTTGTAGTTATTTAGACAAAATGGGATCTGGTCCAATTCAAAATAATCTCAAATGTATAGTAGCCGTTGCAGAAGGATTGAGCGATGAGACAAGAATTTCTTTAAAAAAATATTTTAATGCTCCTATACTTTTAAGATATTCTAATTTAGAAAATGGTATTCTTTCACTACAACTCTCAGATACTAATCATAACCTTCAAATTAATAGTGCCAGTTATTTCATTGAAATTTTACATCCAGATAAAGACGAGCCAATGAGTGAAGGAGAAATTGGAAGAATAGTAGTAACGGATTTGTTTAATTATTGTATGCCATTTATTCGATATGATACAGGAGATTTAGGAAGTATCACCAAAAAGGATAATTATTTTTTAGGAGCCCCAGCTTTTAAAACTGTACAGGGCCGTAAAATGGATGCCATATATGATACTAAAGGTAACATACAATCTACGTTTATCATTTTCTATTTAGAAAACTATCCAACCATTAAACAATTTCAATTTATTCAGAATGGTAAAAAGGATTATTCATTTAAACTTAACGTAGAAAAAGAATTTGACAATGAGATTGAATTGATACAATTATTTAAATCATATTTAGGAGAAGACGCAAATATTCAAGTCAATTATGTGAACGAAATTCCCCAACTATCATCTGGAAAAAGAAGATTGACAATAAATAATTATATCGTTTAGTTTTAATTGAATTTATCTTTAAAGATGTACAAAAAAAATATTAAATCGAAGATTGATTATTTTATTGCGTTCTTGGCATTGGTCATATTAAGTCCATTAATAATGATTACCTATCTGCTATTAATTCTCTTGGAGAAGGAAAATCCGTTTTTTTTGCAAGAGAGACCAGGACTGAATGAAAAAGTTTTTAGGATTATAAAATTTAGATCAATGTCCTCAGAAAAGGATGAAAATGGAAAATTACTGAAGGATGACCTTAGGCTCACCAAATTAGGAAAATTCTTAAGAATCACTTCAATAGATGAGCTACCTCAACTAATAAATATCCTAAAAGGGGAAATGAGTTTTGTAGGTCCCCGCCCATTACGGGTAAGATATTTGCCTTTTTATACTACGGAGGAAAGAGTACGACACACTGTAAAGCCTGGTATAACAGGGCTTGCGCAAATTTCTGGACGTAATGCGATTACTTGGGATAATAGGTTTAAAAAGGATATAGAATATGTAAAAGGAATAAGTTTCTTAAGTGATTTTAAAATTTTGGTCATGACTTTTTTTAAGTTATTCAGAACCGCTGAAACCTATATATCGAGTGAATCGGATAATTTAGATGAACACAGAGCATTTACGATCCATGATTCAGTTTAAACACAACTAATTTAAATTATCTATAACCATTTACACTCAACCATCAAGAAATTTAATTAAAAAATCAAACTTTATAAAAATAGTTACGTAGATAAATTGATTTCTAGAATCTATCAATCTAACTATATGAATATCTTATTTACATGCTCAGGACGTAGACATTATTTATTAGATTATTTTAAAAATGTATTAGAAGAAAAAGGTTTAGTAGTAGCTGTTGATAGTCAATCTACAGCACCCTCATTTGGTGTAGCAGATTTTGCTTTCCAGGTTCCTTCTGTTAATCATCCTGACTATATAATTCAATTAAAGAATATTATTAAATCCTATCAAATCGATGCAGTAATACCTTTGAATGATTTAGAATTGCCTATCCTTTCTAAATATAAACAGGAATTAGAATTATTAAATACCAGAATAATAGTTTCAGACACAAGTTTCACTCACATTTGTTCAGATAAGTGGGAGACTTTTAAATTTCTAAAGCAATTGAATATTTCAACCCCTAATACATATTTAAATGTTTCAGATACATTAAAAGCGATATCTAACGCGGAAATGAGTTTTCCATTAATAGTTAAACCTAGATGGGGTAGTGGATCATTTGGTATTGAGGAAGTTGAAAATGAAATTGAATTACAGCTAGCATATGAATTACTGAAAATAAGATTAAAAAAGTCCTTTTTGAAAAATATGAATTTGAATAATGTCAACGAAGCAATTATTATTCAGCAGAAATTAGTAGGCGAGGAGTATGGTATGGATATTCTAAATGATTTTGAGGGTAATTTTATAGAATGTTTTACTCGCCAAAAGTTAGCTATGCGTTCAGGTGAAACTGATAAAGCTAAAACGATGATTGGAGAAAATTATAGAAGAATAGGAAAGAGAATCGCAGAAGAATCGAAACATTTGGGTATCATGGATATTGATTTTTTTGTTAGTAATGAGAAAATAACTGTTTTAGAGTTAAACCCGAGATTTGGAGGTGGATATCCTTTTACCCATGAAGCAGGGGGCAATATTGCAGCAATGTATGTAGATTGGTTAAAAGGGATAAAAGCAGTTTCACATCATAATCAATTTAAAGAAGGAATGCTATTTTCTAAATATGATAAATTGTTTGAAATTGTTAATAAAGAGAATAAAAAAAATGAGTTGCTAATATATTAAGCAATCGAAATTATTTCCAGTACCTAATTAAATCTATTATATGATTCTTTGTATTATTCAAAATAAACACTATTGAACGCCTTCCGGTAAGTAGTAAAATGACGTTCAATTAGTTTTTTATTGAAAGCATTAACTCTTAAAGAAAATATTAAAAAATAGGTTTTTTTAGGTTATTTGTAATTGTGAAAAGGTGTGCTTTTGGGAAGCGCACCTTTTTATTTGAAAATAATTTATTTTGCTATTCTTCATTAGAATTAAACAATCTTCAAATCCTCATTTTCTTCTAGATTTTAAAAAAATAATGTACACGCTAGGCTAGAGTATTAAATATGAGATATTGCGCCTTTTTAAGATGTAAGAGTTGTTTATTCGGTTGTCTTGAATGTTTTATTGTCCATGAATAAGGTTGTTTGTCCTGTTAATCTAGCAGTATGTCGAAAAGACCACCATTTAAAATACTTGTAATTTATAATAATTCTTATTTTCAAAGAATTGAATTAAACTATGTTCAACTGGTTTTCCCCCCTTCCATAATTCGATGGACTCGTTGTTTAGCTATTAGTTTTATTCAAACCCACAGCTTACTCGAAATTAGTCTAGTTATCTAATAACCAAAAAATAACTAGAATGGAAAAAAACTACCCAAGACGTCTTTTTCTTGGCAGGTCTCTGTTGGCAGCAACAGGTCTTATTTGTATTCCAACAGGAGCAATTGCCAAAGAATTCGATTCTCATAGCGCACCATTTAAGGGGTATAGCTCCTATACCGATGTTAAAACAGATCTACGTACTTCCTTTTTAGGAAAAGAAGTATCGGTATCCGGTAAAATATTTGATGCCACGGGAAAAACTACTGTTCCGAATGCCTTGGTAGAGGTATGGCATTTATCCCCAGAAAAAGAAGTGTACAAGCATCGCGGTAAAATGTTTACCGATGTTGACGGCTCCTATCAGTTTATAACGGACTGGCCGAACCGTGAACCAGGGAAACAACACCGTATTTATTTTAAAGTTTCAAATGCAAAGAAAGCCATTTTCACAGAACTACTGTTCAGTGATTTTGGTGCCAATATATCTGGTGAGCACTGGGAGCAACATCAGCAATTGGCTGAAAACAAACTTTTTCCTTCGTTCAATACTTTTCTTAATAGATCAGAAATCAATTTCAATATTTCAATTAACAACTAAACTTAAAAACTATGGAACCATTTATAGCACAAATCATGATGTTCGGAGGAAATTTTGCACCACGTGGCTGGGCTTTTTGTGACGGGCAACTTTTACCAATTTCGCAATATAGTGCACTCTTTTCACTTCTTGGAACAACATACGGAGGCGATGGCAGAACAACTTTTGGACTTCCAGATTTAAGAGGAAGGGTTGCAATACACCCAGGTAATGGCCCTGGTCTTTCCTCAATAAGATTAGGTGAGAAAGGTGGTACGGAGACCAACACGCTCAGTACTGCTCAACTACCACCCCACACCCATGGTGTTTCCGTACCCTCCAAGGAAGAAGGTAATACCGATGTACCTGCCGGTAATTATGTTGCCGGTGCAGGTCTTGATAGTTTCGGTACCATTACAGACTCCAGTATGAAGACATTTCAGACCCTCAATGCAGGAGGTGGCCAATCTATCAATAATATACAACCTTTTCAATGCGTGAATTATATCATCGCGTTGCAAGGCATTTTCCCTTCAAGAAGTTAATACTACCAGATATTTACCAACCAAAACTACCCGGATATGAGAGAAATTACACTGTTGTTTACATTACTGTTCACTTTAAATACCGCTATTGCACAGACCACCCTTAGTGCAGGTGATATTGCCTTTGTGGGTCTAAATACCGATGGGGCAACGGATGCGGATGACAACTTTGCCTTTATTCTTTTAAAGGATATCGATGCAGCTACACAAATCATTTTTACGGACCGGGGTTGGAGCGATGCTACAGGATTCTCTTCTTTTCCAGGAGATGGCGAATTTACCTGGACCTCCGGCACTGCAAGAACGGCCGGTGAGGTTATCGTGTTGGACTTTAGTAATTTGTCCCCACCTGCGGCTTCCTTTACGGTCGCTGGAGATCAACTGTTCGCTATCCAGGGAAGTATAGCCAGTCCTACGTTTATTTCTGGGCTGCATTTTAATGTGGTTACGGGGGTCACGGATGATTCCAATTGGGATGGTAATGCTACGAGTAGTACTACCTCTGCGCTTCCAGATGCCTTAACTACAGGCGATACCGCAGTTCGATTGACGGGTCCAGGGGGAGTGGAACAAGACAATTTTCAATTTAGTTGTGGCATAGCGGGCTGCCCCTTGTCCGGTACCCCGGAACAGATTAGGGCCATTGTGCATAACTTGGCCAATTGGGTAGGTAATAATGACACAGTATATCCCGGTACGGTGGATGCTAGTTTGGGTACGCCAACAATAGGAACAATTGATAATATGCCGCCGGTGATAACTTGCCCACCTGACCAAACATTGTTTGTAGACGCCAACTGCAATGTCTTGGTTCCAGATTATACGGGTTTGGTTACAGCAACGGATAATGTTACGGCATTACCGACCATTACGCAAAGTCCCCCAGCAGGGTCAACATTCAATGGTGCAGGTAATACGGTAATAGTCTTTACGGCCACAGATGATGCAGGGAATTCAGTCACGTGTAACATGCGTCTTTCCATTGAAGACAATAAAGCTCCTGCGCCGATATGTATTAACGGTCTTACAGTAACTTTGGATGCTACAACTGGTATGCAAACCATTTTTGCCACAGATTTTATTGCTTCACCTATTACCGATCCTTGTGGTGAGGTTACATACACCATATCTCGTGCAACTGTGGTTCCGAATTTTGATGTTAGATCACCAAGCCTGACCCTAAATTGTGATGATGAAGAAACGACTCTAGTAAGGGTATGGGCAGAAGATGTGAATGGGAACAGGGGCTATTGCGAAACATATGTTCTTGTTGTTAAAAGTCAATTTAATTGTCCGATACTTCCCGTGGTTACCTGCCCTGCAGATGTTACTGTGAATGCGGGCGATCCAACAGACCCATCGTTTACAGGACTTGCAACGGCAACTGGTGGAGTTGGAACTGTTGTCATCACCTGGTCAGATTTGGTAAGTCCTGATGGCACAATAACCAGGACATGGAATGCTACTGATGACCAATCAAATACTTCTAGTTGTGTTCAAATTATTACGGTTGAACCACTGCGGATAGATCTAGAACTCGAAATGAGTGTGGACAATCTTAATCCGATTGTTGGAAGCCAGGTCAATTTTACTTTTACGCTTACCAATAGGGGACCTGATGAAGCTACAGGGATTAAAGTAAAAGCCTTATTTCCTAGTGGTTATTCTCCTACTGGCGTAGGATCTACCACTCAAGGTACTTATAATTTTGGACCTGCGGAATGGGTGTTTTCCAATCCACTTTTATCTGGCTCAACTGCAACCTTGGTTTTGGAAGCTTCGGTAAACGCAAGTGGTGATTACCTTTTTTTATCTGAGGTTACTAATGCGAATGAAAATGATATAGATTCCACCCCCAACAATGGCGTGGATACGGACGGGGACGGCAACTTCATAGATGACCCGGAAGATGAGGATGATGGTGATGGGGCAATAACGGCGCCGCTGGCCATCATAAGCGGCAAGGTCTTCGTAGATTTTAATTTTAATGGTATACGAGACGCAGGGGAACCTGGTTTTGGCAACAGTGTAGTTGGTTTAAAGGATAAGAATGGCTTGGTCATCGCCACCAATGCCACGGATGGCAACGGAGACTATCAATTTTCTGTAACATCGGGCGAATATGGAATACAGTTTGGTTTGCCCACATCGTACGTTTTTTCTCCTAAAGATGTTGGGGGAGATGACAGCATAGACTCAGATGCAGACGCTGGTCTTAATGGGGACACCCAGGCCATTGTCGTGGGCCCTGGCGAAAACAGGCAGAATGTGGACGCGGGAATCACACCCAGTGGCAGTCTAATAGATCTAGAACTAGACGTTACAACTTTAAATCCTACACCGGTAGTGTCAGGCGGGATAGTGAATTATCGTTATACCTTAACAAATAAAGGACCCTCTACAGCTACAGGAATAGAGGTTGAAGTAATATTTCCGACTGGAATAAATGCTATCACTAGTAGTATTCCAGCTGGCACTATTTTTAATTTTACAACAAAAATTTGGTCAATACCATCTTTCGCTGCAGGAATCACAAGGACTTTGGTTGTAGCTGGAAAGGTGAACGGAAACGGTGATTACGTGACCCTAGCGGAAGTAATTGCCCACAATGAAATAGATGTAGACTCTTCCCCGAACAATGGCGTGGATACTGATGGAGATGGTAACGTAATAGATGATCCAAACGATGAAGACGATGGCGATGCCGAAACGGTAACTCCCATTGATAACGACCCCCCAGTAGCCGTTTGCCAAGACTTTATGGTTCAACTCGATAATAACGGCAACGCTACGGTCAGTGTAACCGATATCGATAACGGTTCAACCGACAATGGAGCTATCGTTTCGTACGGTGTGCGGCGCAGTGTTGCAAGAATGTTCGACCAGAACGCAACACCCGATGCCATTTTTGGATCTGGGAACGCCAATGGCGGTTTTACGGTAAACCAAACGGGCAGTGCAGAGCTTGGCCTAAGGGCTAAGGTGCGCTATCCAAGCCCACAGAATACCTTCAACAGCAATGGTGACGGCACGTATTCGCACTTGTCCGGAGCGGGCACACCTGCGAGCAGGGCCCTCTGGAACTTTGAGTGGAGCGTGAACACGGATCCTGCGGGCACGGCCGGCACGAAACTGGACGGGCTCACCTATGAGATGGGGATGGACTTTGATCCGAGCATTGGCACGGACTACTTTGTCTTTGACCCGATCAACCAACCGGTAGCGGACCATGCCATCGGTACTAATATGACGGTAAATGGTGGCGGTACTACGGCCACAGATCCAGCATCCTATGCAGGATTATTGGCAGCGAACAATGTAGCGCAGAACTCATGGAACCTTGATTTCTTCAATGAAGCGGCAGGTAAGACCTTCGACCCAACGGTTGACGGCACCTATGAGGTATATTTAAAAGCATTTGATGGCAGCGGTGCCAAGGTCGGTGAAACCAAGATTACCGTAATTGTAGGTAATGGAGGAGCACCGGGTATGTTGCCACAGAGCATCGACTTTACGGTTGCCGATATTGGGACCAATGTAGTAGAATTGGTTGTTGCAGACGCAGCAGGCAATACGGCTATCTGTACTTCAACGGTCACTGTAAAATCTGCTTGTGAGATTGTAATCGAAGTACAACCTATGGATGCTGAAATATGCGCGGGCGACCCTTTACGTTTTGATGTCGGGGACATGGGCACAGAATCCTTATCGTACCAATGGCAAGTGGATACCGGTACCGGTTTTGAAGATCTAGGCGCACCGAGCGCCAATTCACAATTGAACTTCGCCTCTATGGAAATTGGGGGCAACGGCAACCAATACAGGGTCGTCGTAACTTCCGACAACGGTACCCCGAACGACGCTAGGGACGACTGTTCGGCGACCAGTGAAGTTGCCACCCTGACGGTAAACCCTTTGCCAATGGCAGAGATCACGGGCAGCTCCAGCTATTGCCATGACGGCAACGGCGTGGTGTTGGACGCGGGTGCGGGGTATACAAGCTACCAATGGCCCACCGGGGAGACGACCCGTACGATTACGGCCGTTGCGGGCAGTTATACGGTAAGGGTGGTCAATGCCAATGGCTGCGCATCCACTTCGGAGGCGTTTGTGGTGACCAAGAACGAAGAACTGTCCTGCAGCATAACACAGGACGTGCTGACCACGGACCATGAGACCACGGACGGTGTCGCAACGGTCAATGTAACGGGAGGAACGGGCCAGTTCACCTATCTATGGGACAATGATGAAACGACACAAACGGCGACCACGTTAACGTATGGTATGCACAGTGTAACGGTGACGGACTCCAACGGATGTGAGACCAGTTGCCAGATAGATATCGCGAAGGAACTGTACTGTTGGACCAATTTGGTGCAAAATGTAAGTGTGCGCGGTGGAAACGATGGAGCTGCAAGTGTACAAGGAAACGGAGGATATAGGCCCTATACCTTTAAATGGGCCGATGGATCTACCAAAGAGCTGAATACGGCGTTACCTGTAGGCACCCATTACGTGACCATTACCGATGCCGTTGGTGCCACCTCACGGTGCAGCATTACCATCTCGGAACCTACGGGCGGGGATTGCGATTCGTTCCTAAGCACTGTAGGACAGGACAAGCTTACAACGGACCACCTTACCCAGGACGGTGTGGCAACGGTATACCCGAAAGGGGGAACGGCGCCGTTCACCTATCTATGGGAAAATGGCGAGACCACGCAAACGGCGACACGATTAACATACGGTCTTCGCAGCGTTACGGTGACGGATGCGAACGGCTGTGAGACCGTTAACCAGATAGACATCGCCAAGGAACTGTACTGCTGGATCAACCGCAACGGGAACGTGAGTGTGCACGGCGGCAACGATGGTTCGGCCACGGTACATGGCAACGGTGGTTATAGACCTTTTACCTTTAGGTGGGACGATGGTTCCACGGCACAATTGAACACCAACCTGGGCGTAGGAACGCACTATGTAACGATTACCGATGCCACGGGAGCTACATCCCAATGTAGCATCACCATCACCCAACCCAACGAGGAGGTGTGTGACGGTGTGGACAACGACGGTGACGGACTGGTCGATGAAGGCTTTGACCGGGACGGTGACGGTGTCGCCGATTGTTTC
>TARA_R110000765_G_scaffold328493_1_pt1 | contig 14434 bp, 12 predicted proteins | sample TARA_R110000765 | Tara Oceans TARA_R110000765 (sample SAMEA4398168) | marine metagenome | biome: Polar Biome; feature: [MES] marine water layer (ENVO:01000295) within the mesopelagic zone...; material: water (ENVO:00002006), including particulate matter (ENVO:01000060) such... | reverse complement strand
CCGAATCGAGAAGTTACATATACGACATGCTCGATAATAAGCGTTATACGCACAAAGGACATGTAGTTGAGTAACGAAGCTGTTAAACCAAAATACTTACATTACACAGAGGTATTGGGCTTTAAAATCCCTATAGCATGGTGCTCATTAGCTATCTTAGTCGGCTTTATATTTCATGAAATTGTAGAAGCCTTCTTAGTGCCCTTGTTAACGTTACTTATGGTTTACATTTGTCACAAGTTAGCGTGTTTTTTCCTTAGCTTTCAAGAGCACAGCGGGATTCTGAGCGATCAAGTTTATACTCTGGTAATTAAGCTCATTTGGTTTAGCTCTGTAATTGGATTTGCCATATCTCTTTTTAATGCAGCTTTAAAATCTGTAACCAGCGAAGCTAACGTAGTATTTTTCAATGGTGTTTTCAGCATTGTATATTTTGGTTTTGCTCTAGCAGCAGCCAATAAGTGGGGTAAAGTCTATGTACCCAAGCATTAGCGTATTATGTGCGTATAACAAAAACATCATGGTGGGAATTTTACTCGCTGAAAAAGCGCTCCTAAAATCCCCATATGTTAAGCGTTATACACGAAAGGAGAATATCGTGCGTAAATTAATTTCAATAGCAATCGGAACTGCATTCCTTGCTTCATGTGCTTCAACCTCACCAAGTACGAGTATTGTGTCTGTAAATGTTGAACTACCTAAAAATGTTGAATGGAGTGTTGTATCGGATCGCTCTGATAATCTTCAATACATTAAAGAGTGGGTGCCAGAAGGAGAAAACCCTTTGTCAGCAACTTGGCTGATTACTGAACAAAAACTTACTTTAGGTTCAAAAATATCGGCTGAAGCATTTCAAAAGCAAATGTTTTCACTTTCAAGACAAAGTTGCACAGAGGTTTCGTTTAATGGTCCTCAAGAGATAAATACTAGCGGTCATATAACATCTGTTGGAAGAATTATGTGTGCAGCTCAACACGGTAAGCCTTTTGGTACGTTCACCGATCAGCGAGTGGTCGTTGATGGAACTACAGCTTATGTAGTAACTAGCGAATTGAGAATGCCTGCTTCACAAAAAGCAGGTGTATTAGCTTTTGGTAAAGATCAACTTGATAAAATGAAGCAGTTTATGGAGTTGCAAGGTGTTTCGTCAAAGTTAGTACGTGAATCGGTAGATGTACAAGTTCAGTGATAATCGCGTATAACAAACCAATTATTCCGACCTCAACTCGCTGCGCTTGTTTCGTCGGCATATTGTGGCGTTATGTGTTTCTCTTACTTAGGAGTTAATGGAACTAATGTCTGATACACCTCCGTGGGATATGCTTAGTGAGAAAGTTAAAAATGTATACTTTCAATTGGGTACTCGGAACCAGAAAGAAATTAATAAGTTAAAAACTCAACATTTAATTGATGCTGTTCGAGAATCTAAAATGTTCGGTTATGATGATAATGGGCCGTACAAAATGCTTGAGCACGAAGTCGAACGTCGTGATTCTAGTAAAAAATGGAAACTAGCTATAATAGCTACAGTTGTTGCCGTGGCAGGTTTACTTATCAAGTTGTTCGGTACTTAAACACATAACAAGTCAATTAAACAAGGACAAAAAACAGTTGGCTTTTTGTTCACTACGTTCACCTATTTTAGCCAACTACTTTTTGCCTGTTAATTAGGTGTTAGCACTCTGGAGTACCAATGAACTACGGTGAATATCAAATCCCATTACTTATCGCTAAGCAGAGGTTTGAAGGAAACACCCTCCATATAGATATAGACCGTTACGCAGGTGTTGCATTTTTCATTGGTGATGAAGGAAAAATTGCAACATGTAAGCATATCGTTGAAATGGTTCAGGAAGGTGAGGTTTTGGTTGGTAAAAACTTAATTAGCGGTGAGATTGATGTTATCTATAACATTAAGTCCCACCCTCAATATGATTTTGCAATTGGAAACTTTATCAAACACCAAAGTTACAAGTGCTTTGAGCTTAGGGATATTGCGTATTTGCCAGGTCATGATGTAAGAGCTTTCGGCTTTAATAATATTGGACAAGAAAACAAGGTTGTTAATGTAAATGCACGAATGCTAAAAGGTTATGTCGTTAGCAACTCGGAGACGTCAGATCATCCGTTGGCTAATACAACTACAGAATTATCTTTCCCTTCTTTAAAAGGGTTTAGCGGTAGTCCCTTGGTTAGCGAACAAACAGGCAAGTTGGCTGGGATGTTATTCAGTAATCACGAATCATCTATTGAAGTCCATTCTTTCACAGATGTAGAGGATAACGGAGATAAATTCGCAGAGAGTATTTATCGTATCGTTGAATTAGGCTTAGCTCATTCTGCTAAGGATCTGATTAAGTTTATTCGTGAAATGGAAGAGTGCTAACAAGTCGTTTAAAAGGACAAAAAACAGTTGGCTTTTGCTCCTTCGTCGCTAATTTTAGCCAACAATTTTTTGCCTCTTAACGAGGCGTTAGAACTACAATAATCGAAGAAAAACCAGAGGGATTAAGAATGTCAGAAAATCAAGAGCCAACGGTGATCGAACAAGCAACAGATAGCCTGCTTCGAATTCAAGAATTTAATGTGGATTTACTCCCTAGAATTGATGAGCTTGGAAGTTCGCTTAATTTTGAAAATGCTGTGGAACCGGCTCGAAGACTTATTTCTCTTTACAGAAGACTATCAACGACAGCACTAGAAGATTTTCCTGTAGCCATTTTGAATAATATAAAAGCGCAGTGTGATGCGGACTACCAAAAATTCGGCCAAATTTTAGATTTCGATACATCAAGTCAGCAAACGCCAGCGTCAGTAAGAGACTCCTACATAAAGCAACTGGTCGATGCTTACGATCCTGCTTTTACTCAACTAAGTCCACATATCTCATATTCTTTGCATCGTTCAGCAGATTTTCAACGTCTTGACGCTGATGCTCGATCCACGTTTCAGCAAATTAAAGACGAAGCTAACAATATTCAAAAAAGTTTAGAGCAACAAAAAGAGGCCGGCGAAGAGATTTTAAAAGACATACGTGAGACAGCGGCAGAGCAAGGTGTTACGCAGCAGGCAATCTATTTTCAAACGGAATCAACTAGCCATAATACAGATGCAGATAAATGGGAAGCGCGAACAGTTTGGGTTGCACTTGCGCTAATGTCCTTCGCCATAGCCTCTATTTTCCTCCATAAATGGTCTTGGATAGCTCCTGCCAATACATTTGAAACTGTGCAGTTAGTGTCTAGCAAACTTCTAATATTTGGTGTTCTTACCTACGTACTGATTCTCTGTGCCAAAAATTATTTAAACCACAAGCACAATTCAATTATTAATAAGCATCGTCAGAATGCGCTAATGACCTATAAAGCAATGGTGGATGCCTCAGATGATCCCGGCAGCAGAGAAGCCATCTTAATTCAAGCGGCGAGCTGTATTTACAACCCTCAATCCACTGGCTATACGACGGGTGGCGAATCGTCTGCGGTATCTGGTAGATCAATGATTGAAATACTGAGCAAGCCTGTAGTGCAGGCGGCGACTAGTTCTAACAAGTAAATCCAGCCGACCGCTAACGCGTCGGCTGATTTAGGCGTTAAAATCATCAAGCTCGAAAGGCTGCTTATCGCTCATTGACGTCAGTCAATTTTTCTAGTGCCAACTTCCGCTTTACGTACACAGCTACCGTTCAAATTTCAAAACTTGAACGGCAGCAATTGGCACTTTTGAGTCATTACTCTCTCACGGTAATTAAATGAAAACAAAAGAAGTTTGGCAGGGCGCGAGGGGAGTTAGGAGAGGGATTTAGATGGCCAGCGCGACCAAACCAAAAGTTCGAATCCGACCATCTAACAGAAGTTATCGCTCCGCTGCATTACTTCGTAATAAAAGCAATGAAATGCCCACCTGCTTACGGTTATAGTTACGCAGTAACCGTAGGTGTCGTGTTAGTTTCGAAAACAGGCGCGAACCCTGATCTAATTCCTGCATACGAAGGTTCACGTCTAATTGCGTTATTGTATTGCTCGTTAGTCCCAATCAAAATACATAATTTTTTGGTGCGCGTCAGCGCTGTATAAATGCCGCTGCGCTCTAGGTAGGGTGAATCCATTAATATCGCACAGTTGTCATACTCTGACCCCTGGGATTTGTGGATCGTTATGAGGTAGGCCAACTGTAGCCCTATCTCCCAGCAATCCTCTTGTGATAATTTAGTCACAATAGAGTAATCATCAAACTTAACGTGACAAGTCACCTTGCCCTCATCAGCCTTAATGCTATCGACAATACCCGTCATGCCGTTGAATATTCCAAGCCCATGTGCGTTTTTAGTCGCGAGTACAGGGTCTCCCGAGTGCAATACAGTTGTACCATATCGCATCAAAAAATCCCCCTCAACTAACGGGTTAACCATCGCCTGGACTTGTGGATTTAATGTTTTCGTAGAGGAGTTAAATTGTTTGGCCGCATAACTGGTCAGTACCATAAAGTTAGCAAACGTATTGCGGAGTTTAATGATTGCCGTTGCGTAGTCAGTTACATTTTCTATCAAATAAACGCCTTCCGCTTCCCCGTTGTAAATCGGTAAGTCATGCGTCTGCCCGTTACGAATATGCATAGCACATTGATGTAATGGTGAGCCAGCGAGCATACGATGTACTTCTGTTAATTTAGTGTGAGACGCATTGGACTCAACTAGTTTGTGCCAAAACAATCCGAAGCCGATGGGAGGCAGTTGTGCACCGTCACCCACTAGTAAAAGGCGAAACGGATTTCCTTCGAACAACTTAATCAATTTACATATTAGTGATATATCAACCATTGACGTTTCATCAATTATCAAAAGAGGATCTGAGCAAATATTTACTCCAAAACGACTCCCCTCCTCAATTAATTTAATCATTGTATGTATGGTGCTGACCTTCTCGTCTGCGGCTCCAATGGATTGTTTCGCTCGATTAGCTGCTTTACCTGCAAGAGCTGCGACATGGACAGCAATTCCCATTTCAGCCGCTATATCATAAACGGCTTTGAGAACAGCCGTTTTACCCGTGCCTCCGTATCCGCTTAGCAAAGACACTCTATTCGTTAACGCCATTTCCACTGCTGCACATTGTTTCGCAACAAGACCCCACCCATGACTTCTCTGATGCTCGATACTGTATTGCTCAATGCGAGCAGGTAACTGGCAGCGCCTTGCTAACATGTCATCTTGGATAGGTGTTTTATGAAGTGACATCAGCGCTATTTCAACGCTCTGTTCGATATAAGCGAGAGAGATAGGTTGCAGATAAATTGTCTCATCTTCTTCTAAGATGCAAATTGCTTTTGCCGCTAGGGCTCGCTTAATGGCGATTTCAGGCGTTGTTTTACTGCCAATCATATTTAGACAAGTCTGGATAGATTCTGTCGCCATGCTTAACTCTGTAATCGTATGACCAACGTGCAGCTCTTGGTACAAAGAAAATTCAACACATCCAATCAATGCACGGTCATCGTCAGCATATATTTCTTGTGCGTTGGCTACCGCAGCAATGGTCGTTAAAGTTTTGGGCTTGCTGTTGCTCAAGGCTACCAAGGCATAAGGGTTTCGCTTTAAGCGCTTCACAGTGTCAAATTTGCACAATTTAATTATCTGTCGTGCCAATTGTGAATCTAACTTGTACTCAGATAAAAACGTGGCTAATTCTGCCTCTTCTTTTAAGTCGTGCCATTCTTCGCATATGCGCTGGGCTTTACTTTCGTTGATTCTTGCATCAGAAATGGCTGTCCAGTCGCCGTTATTTAACAATTTGACTAATTCGTCTACACCAATATCTTCGACCAGTTTAATTGCGGCCTGTTTCCCAAAGCCGAACCCACGAAATTTTGGGTGCACTCCAAGAAATTTCACAATGTGGTTGTCTGTGGGTAGCCCTTGAAAATTTGCAGTGTGAACCACAACTTGTTTGTTATATTGATCGTATGGCAGGACTTGGCCTTGTACTTCCCATAATTCACCCACACACGGGTTGCGAATACCCACTTTATAACCGACTTTGAATGGGCTAGAGCGTTTTTTTCCTTCCGCTATACCCCAAAAGATGCAGCCACCTTCAAGTCCAGGGTAAACACTTATCACCTCAACAACGGCAGAGAATGTCATAGAGCAAACCTACGGCCTGTTTCGATAGCGTGTTCCAAGCTTTCGTCTTTCTCTGTTGATTGCTTTTGTAATTTTCGAACCTGACTTTCCAATTCCAAATTATGCTTTTCGAGGCCAGCTATCTTCTCTTCGGCTATAGCCAAGTCTTTTCTGAATGTTGATAATTCGGACGATGTTGAAATCAGCCTTTCTTCCATCAGTTCTTCAACCGATTTACCTTGCACAAGCAGGGTTCCAATACGCTCCATGTCATCAACTAATTGTTTTTTAATGACGGGGGAATGTAATCTTGCCGTTTGAATGCCAATGTTTCTAGCTAGCTTGATGACATCAAGATCACCGTCAGCATCAACAGGGAATTTACCTCCTGTCTGCTCAAGTTTTTCGACATAATCATGGTATTTCTCAAGAGCAGATTTTTTAACTATAAAAGTGTTGGGAAGGTTAACTTGCAGCGCTTTTTCTAACTCCTCGAACCTTTTGAGTATCGCGGGATTGCCCTTGTCAGTTTTTAATGCATTTAGATCAACACTGGATGCATTTGAAACTTTTGTGCGACTTAAACTACCTCGGTATTCGAGATCCTTAAAAGCACCCCAACCCTTATTGAACAAAGCATCACGCCACATTTCAAACTTTTCAAGATTGGCTTGTCCAGCGCCTATGCTCATTTTCCTTCTCTCTTAATTCTGTTGATTGTAGTCCTGGAAACACCGTATTTTTTAGCTAACTCAGAGATGTTGCTTGTTTCGTTTTTTTTGATTGCGTTGCGAGATTTGTCATCAATTTTCCTGGGGCGTCCGAACACCTTACCTTCCGCCATGGCCTTTTCACGACCTTCCCGAGTGCGAGATATAATTAAATCTCTTTCGAGCTGCGCAAACGCGCCTAGGAGGTTAACAACGGCTTTTGACATAGGTGAGTCGTTTGATGTGTCAATCACGCCATCAAGGCTTCTTAGGGAGGCTTCTTTGGCGTGTATTTGATCAATTGCAGTTAATATCGATTTAAGTGAGCGACCGAGGCGATCTAATTTTGTAACCAGGACAACATCGTCTTTTCTGATGTAGTTGATGAGTTCGTTTAATTTATCAACATTGATTATTGATGCACCGGAGTGCTGGCCATAAAAGACCTTATCACAACCCGCCCCCTGAAGCTGAGCGAGTTGCAGGGTCAGCTCTTGTTCTGATGTGCTGACCCTTGCGAAGCCTATGTTGGACATAATTACCCCTGATTAATCGCGAGGATTACCCGCAAGCCCCATTTCTGTTTTTTTCGCGTGACATGGTAATCTCCAACAAAGTGAACTAAAGTTATAATATAAGTTCACCTTATTGAGAGGGTGGACTAAAGTAAAGGGGTATAATTAAGTGCGTGAACTTAATGTTGGGGTAAAGATAAGTTCAGTCAACTTCACTGTGTTCTTGCTTGTCCGTTAATCATATTACTGTAGCCCTAATTTTTTCTTTACATCCAGAGGCATTCTCTGCAAACCCATCGCGTAGACTTCTTCGACTACAAGCCCCTTCAGTCTTTTTATTTCCGACTGAGAGTGTCGAAGCATTTCTAATACGTCGTCCTTCTTCTTTCCTTGATTACCTGTGTAGCGTTTGGTTATGACGTTTTCTTTTGCTTTTAAAAGTAACTCATTTTTTTCATCGAGCATTTTTGTTAGCTCTGATGAGTAGTTGACACTGTGGAATATCGCCTGCATTTTGACGTCAATTTCTCGCGCCACTTCAGACTTTGAAATTTGGTATGCGGACTTTTTTGCGTATGCTGCCTTCTTCGTGTGATTGCGGATGTAGCGCTTCTTTTCTTCATACAGCCTCAAAAGAGCCTCATAGCATGCTTTTGAGCTATTCCCGTCGCGAACCCAATCTGGAATTGCCAGCTTCGGCTCGCTAATTAATTCGTCTTCAACACCCAAAAATCTATCTAAGTAATCATCACTCATGCCACCTTGGACTCCTGTTGAACGATTTCTAACGTCTCTACAAGATACTCAATAAACTCGTCGTACTTGTTGCTATCTGCACTATTATCGCGAAGCTCTCTAACGCGCTTGAGGGCCATATTGACCACTTCAATGTGTTGTTCTTTTATAAAATAAGGCAAACGTGGGTTGCGACACGCCTCTACGTCTTGTTTTGTATAGACAACAATTCCTATGAAGTTTCCCTCTGCGATGTTGCCGTTCACGCACCCCAGACACAATTTAGGTTCAGCGTTTTGCCGCTGCGGGACACCATTCTTTGAACACTTGGCGATATTCTCGCTGCCTGCACGCAAGAAGCAATCCGCCCACGGATTAGACTTCATCGAAACCACCCTCTGATCACTTATCTTTGAAGTCAGCTTCTCATACTCATCTTGCGAACGTATGTGTGTGATATTCACAACTTTACTAAGATATCTGTCAAACCCTCCCGCATAATCGCGATGTTCATCATTGACACTTTCGAGCTGCTGTCGAACAACTGAGCTTATTACGCTGCGGGTAGCGACTTGACTGATGGCTTGCATCTCTTTATTGCGCAAATACGCCATGAAAAATCGCCCGTCCAGATGTTTAAAGTTAGCACGAATGAACTTGCCCACATCCCCTCTGTATCGCCTGAGTACTGCCTCAGCCCACACATGACGAAGTGCGTGCGGAGTAGGGTAAACCGCATCACTCAGCATCTCAGTGCGAATGTATTGCACACCAACTTTAGTAAGCTCGTAATCACCGCTTTTGAGTTTGTCCATAGTCTCTTTTGAGATATTACTTTCCAACACAAGTGCGGTTTCTGAATCCAGCTCTCCAGCGAGATATTTACGTAGACGGATACCAAATTTAGATCTGCTAGATGTTTCCAGCGCAAGTGCGACAACAGGTAAATTATCCCGCAGTCTGTTTCGCATGCGTGCTAGATCAACCATGATGCTTGACGTGAACTTATAAAGTGTTTCTAACTCTAAACGTTCAGTATGCTCTTTATCACTGGCCTGTTTACCTTTTTCCGATAGTAGCTCCCAACGATCGATATCTTTAAATAAACAGTAGTTAGCGACAAAACATCCCCACCAAGCACTCACTGCCGTTTTGACAGGAATTTCTGATTTTCCCACTTCTTTAAGATTATAGTCTATCGAATACAGGGCAGGCAGGTCATTACCAGAGGCGTTTAGGTGAGCAAGTTGTGCCGCAAGGATATAACTTGAAAGCGTGATTTCGCGCTCTAGGAGGGTGTCACCACTAGTCTTGGGTACCTTCCATTTAACATTAAAGCGCCAGGGTGTGTAGTGATTATCAGATGGCTCACTATTGATTGTAATACCTATTGCTGACATTGGGAAACCGTACTCACTGGCACGCCAGCCCGTCAGGCCAACCCAACAGGTCAACCCCGCATGGGCTAATTTTGAGGTAAACATATTAAGGAACCCTACACCTGAAAAGTGATGTTCATCCACTGATATGGGTAGTGTTTTCAGGTACTGCTGCAAATACGCTCGCAAGCTTTCCGCGTCCGTTGGAAGCATGGTGGCTGTTTGATCGAGGATATCCTTGGTGATTTGCTCAAACGCGGCTAAACCAAGAGGCAACTTTTCATTATCATCGCAGGTCGCGGCATATTCTTGCCAGATGGCCTCTTTAGATTTGCCATACCCAGCAAACATATCAACGAAAAGTAAAGAGCGCACAAACTCTTGTGTGTCGTAGCGCACTGGCAAAGCGCAGTCTCCGACAATGCGATTAATCGTGTCTATTTTGAACGCGTTTATCAATCTGGAAGAGTTAACATAAATGTCACAAAAAACAGTATGAGCGTAATTTCGTACCGCTTCAATTTTCGATAATTTAACCCTGCATTTAATGAGAATATCTTTTGAAGTCATGCCTTTAAGTACGGAGCCTAACACCCATGTTAAACATTTTTTGGAGAGCTTTACATTATCGTTCAAATCGCTGCTGTTTAAACACTGGATAAGTGTTTTGCGGATAGCTGCGCTATAGGCATAATGCTCCTCGAACACATTGTGGCAGTGATCAATGTAATGCTTGCCGACATCCAAGCCCAGAAAGTTGAAGCTTCCGCCTTCTTTGTACTGTGCCAAAGTTATATTCATCAAGGATTGACATGCATTATTCAGAGCTTTGGACGACTGTCTGTCGGATATATTTGCCAGCATACCCTCGGTAGCGTACCTAGACAGTAATCTACTTATTGTAGGGAGTGATATTACTCCCAGTCGATTCTCATATGATGGTGCGGATAGTCTTCGTCTCACGCCTTTTTCTGTAACATCCTGGGTAAGGAGGAACCCGTAAAACTCTTCAAGGCCATCTGCATCAAGGCAATCAGTTTTCTTTTCAACTAAAAATGCAAACAATCCTGCTAGCATGTTGAACACGCCGTAGTAAAGCATGCCTGTTGGCGACTTATTTGCTACAGCATTTAGCCAGATTGCTTTCGCGAAGTCCTGCGACGACAAGGCAACCTCATGGGAGCTGTATCTAATCAATACCCCCTTCTGAAATTTCAGGTGTGGCTGAGTGAAAATGGAAAAATCCAAGGTGCAAGCCTTACGACCACCATCGGCCAAAAAGCGCCAAATGACATCTTCGAAACTCCCCCCATCCATCGGGTAAATTCTTGCTAGTTTATCAGCTAATGCATCCTGCAATGGCGTATCAAATAAACGGGCCAGATTTGTGCTCATGGTGGACTCCTTTTAGGCAAGTTGAGCGGTGAAAAGAGGGGGGAGTTGTGCTTTGTATTTTTCAAACAACGCCTCACCCTGGAGCAGGCTGTCTTTTTCGAATGACTTTTGCTCGAAAAGAGTTTCAATCCACTCGCTTGTGGGCAGGACAGTAAAGAATAAAAATTCTGTCGAGCTATGTTTGAGCATTATGTGTTTTTGCTCTACCTGTTCAAGATAATGTAATAGCTTCATCACCGTTTCAGGTGAGTCTTGCAAATAGATGCTGTCGGGCAAGTCTCCTTCTAGGTGTGTGTTTTGGAGCATCCCTAATTCGTCCACCCGTCCGCTTTGTTTTTGTGTAACTATCTTCATCGACGCTAGTACCTCTTGGCTTCTAGCTTCGATAAGCTCTACTGCGTGAGTGAATTCGCTATTAAATATTTCACGGTCACGCTGACTTGCTCTAAACAGATTTACACTCAAGTCTCGCATGACAGCTCGTGTTATTTTGCCGCAGTTGTTTTGCCATTCTTCGTTTTGCGAGGTGAGATAACTTTTTAGTTCTGTATTGTCGTTGTGCGAGTTGTAATTAACCAAAGTAGTCGGGTCAAACGTGTCAGACTGCGCATAGATGGCGCTGGTTTTAATCGATGACAACCCGAAAAAAAAATCTTTTACAATCGTGTTGCAGTCATTGATACATCGTCGTTCGGAGAGCAATTTAGTGAGGCCTTTGCTTATCAGCGCTGCGAATGACTCGATGAAAACAGGTGTTAGCTTGTGCGTCTGATACTTTTTATCAAGTATTGTGCGCAGCGATGTGTTCAAACATAGCATCACACTCCATCCAATCAACCCGTGACCACTGAAACGGTAAGAGGGGCTTTTTTTAGATGTAAGGGAAATATCTTGGTTTTGCAAAGCGGTGACATCGCTAATGTAGCGTAATACTGCTTTTCCCATATCATCAGAGGTTTTCAGCGTCTTCACTTGGTGCGAGGTGTTCGCTCTACCTTTCCAGTAGTCGCTTTCAATGTGGGTGATATGCCCATTCACTCGCTTAATAAATTTGAAGTTACGCAGGGTTAACTTGGCAATATCAGAGGATTGTACGGTCTGGTATGCCATCAGCCAATTGAAGTACAATTGCTCGGTTTCGCAGACTGGCATTGGCTCGTTGACATTTTTTGGGGTTTCAGCGTAGCTGACCAACTCACTCAGCCAGCTTAAGTGAAAAACTGAATGACATTTAGTGATAAAGCAGTTCTTCTGCCAAATCATCTCTTTTTTGCCAAGCACAGATGTTAATACGTCGTCCCGGAACCTTTCTTGAATATTGCTAAAGACTATCAACTCAATAGCAAAGTGAAGCGCTGGGGTTAACTCCGTCTGAGTAGCTAGCTTTTCATGCAGGGTATTAAAAAATGCCCTTCGTGTTACAGATGGATTAGCCTTAGACAGATTATCTACTTCAAAAGCTTCACTTGATTTCAGGTACGGCAGTTCGGCTGATGTGAACTGCGTCTCTCGGAAAAATGCAACCAGTGCGTCTTTTGCTGATTGGATTTCAATTAACGCGGTTTCGATGGTAACCCTGAATGAGCCCATGAGCGCTTTGGGTGATGTCAGCCTTGCATAGAGTGCATTTCCGATACCTACATCGGCTCGACGAAGCCAGGTATGGGAGCTAAACCAATGGCTTAAATTAATGGCGTCTTTTTCATCTGGCGGGGCAATCGCGACTTCTGTGATGCCAAAAAGGTAATCAGCTTCCCAGTCTTCCAGCGATTGACGAAAGTCAGAAAAAGCCAGTGCATCTTTGATTAATAATTTTATTTTACTTAACCCAGAGCTTTGTGTTTTTACGTTATCCACTCGCGTGCGATAACTTTCAAATTCTTTTAATATGTTTGCCTTGTTCTTCGTCTTGATGTGGCTTGACTGCACAAAGGTCCAAAATGGCTTGGCAAAGCAAAATATAGCTTTCCTGCCCTGAGCAAAATCATCACTGGTGAAGTAGCGATGATGCGCGGCATTGATTGCAGCGAAAATTAGTTTTTTATAAAGGCAGTCCGTATCGCCCAACGTTAGTAGGAAACCATAGTGATAACCTTTTATTACTGGCACTTTGATGTGGTTAGCGCTCTTGTTAAAAGAAATCGGCGTAATGCCCTTGTGTTCGATAAGAGCTTTTGCCAGCTTCGCCTTTTCCCCAAGCAGCGTCTTATTCTTATCCGATGTAGCCCTTGTGTTAAAACCTTCGCTTGTCTTAATCATTTTCAAAAGCTTCCTTGATGTGGCAACTGCGGATATATGTTTTGGTTGTTTCAGGGGCTTTATTATCGGCAGCGTTATGCCCCATTAAACGTGCAACCGAGAGATAAACTTGTGACGTGGGGGATACATCGTCAAACGGGATGTTTTTTTCCTTACAAAGCTCATAAAATTTGTCTGTACCGAAGGTGTGACGCAGCACATGATGCGTATGATCTTCTTCAAGCGCCTGCATAGAGCCATTAATCTGCCCTTTTTTTTGCAGTGCAATCACCCGTCTTTTGGTCTCCAAGAACACGTCTGAAGCCAGCGCGGTGCTTATTTTAGTGCCGCGATGACTTTTTCCGTTGGTGAGAAATAACGTGTTCTCGACAGAGGATGGACGTTCTTCATCGAAGTATTGTCTGAAGCGTGAGAGGAGTGAGCGATGAATATAGAGCATGCGCGGATGACCACCGCCACCGTTGCGGGTGCTTTTGGTGAATGTTCCTTGCAAATAGTATTCGAATTGCATTTTGTCGAGGTTGGTGTCCATCTCCGAAAATAGTGATTTAAAACCACTGTGGAGCTTATTGCCAACCCTGAAATCGTTAACTAACAAACCGAGGTTCTCTTTGCGTCGCAGGCCCAACTCTCCTCCAGTTCTCAATAACAATTCATCGCGAATTGAATTTGTATTGCGATAAAGCGTGCTGCGCAACGCAGGCGTCAGGTATTTTACCGCCTGTCTAGGGTTGGTGTTTGCTCTGGCCAGGTCTTTGAACATAGGTTTAACAACGATTGAATTGGCAGATGTGAATCCAGTCATCGCGAGATAGTCGTAGTAATAGCGCAGGGCCATTAAATGCTGATTGACTGAATGATTTCCCGCTCTTTGTTCTTTAATGATTACATCATTTATATAGTAATTAATTATGTTGTCTGGCAAGTTATGGTGGCTATCGATTAAGTTTGGGGAGATATTTTCACCGTCGGTGAAAACCCACATTAAAAACTGCTGGAGGCGATTGATGACGATATCTATGCTGGTTTCACTGATCTCTTGTCTATCGTAAACCTGCTCAGTGAAGCCACCAGAGTTTCTTCTCAGTATCGGAACCCACACTACACCATTTTTGGCGACGGCGTTGCTGAAATATGTTGGAAGCTCAAGTACACTTAAATCTTCCCTGATGAAGATACTACAACCATGTTTGGTAGATTTGAAAACGTTAATCCCTGACATACAATTTTCAGCATTAATTATTGTTACCCAATAGTAATGAGGAGGCTATTAATGTCAATACAAAATTAAAGCTAAATTATACCTCCCTATTTTGAAAC
>TARA_R110000765_G_scaffold426736_1_pt1 | contig 14453 bp, 16 predicted proteins | sample TARA_R110000765 | Tara Oceans TARA_R110000765 (sample SAMEA4398168) | marine metagenome | biome: Polar Biome; feature: [MES] marine water layer (ENVO:01000295) within the mesopelagic zone...; material: water (ENVO:00002006), including particulate matter (ENVO:01000060) such... | reverse complement strand
TGGATACTTATGATTATTCCGTTGAGCCATACGAATGGCTTGATTACGGTAAATGGAAAGTAAAATATAAAATTAAAAAAAGAAAATAATGCCAAATTTAACAGTTACAACAAAAGAAAGTATAGTTCTACAAGGAAGACAACAAGGTTCTTCAAGAACAATGACATTTGCTAACATTATAGATGTATTTAATAGAACATATTCTTTTAAACAACAAACATTAACATCACTATATACAACACATAACGACACTGTTTCAGGTGCTGTATTTGATGACGGCAGTATTAAATATGTAAGAATAACAAATCTAAGTGCCAACCCATTAGCAATAAATATTATAGGAGAAAATAATCTTTCTTTTGCTTACGAAATACAAAAATCACAATCTTTATATCTATACAACCATTCTTTAGTTGTAGAAGCTGATGATTCTGACGCTATAACAGCATCAGAACTTCAATCTTTAGAAGATATAGATGAAGTAAAAGCTTATTGCCACAAAGGAGGAGGAAGAGTGGAAGTTTTCATAGCAAGTACTGAAGCAACTAAATAATAAAATATGGCGTCAACATTAAAAGTTACAATATCAGAAGAACTAAATTTAGAGGGGACTTCTTATAGTGCCACTAAAACAAAAACTTTTACAACAATTACTAGTGTTTATAAAACAATTGTAAATGTTTCAACTAGTGGAGGAGAGGTTTTAGCAATAGCTGCAGCAGCAGGTAATATAGGGACATTAGACCAAGACCTTATAGAGTATATAAGAATAACAAACCTTGATACTACTAACTTTGTAGAATTAGGATTTGAAGATACAAGTGGAAATAATGCGTTTTTTATTAAATTAGATGCTGGAAGAAGTTATATTGTTCCAATATCAAACTTAACATCAGAACATCCTACATTTTTCTGTACAGATGCAGCGCATGCAACAGGAACTCATGTAGATATAGATAGTATAACTGCAGATGCAAATACTGCTGCTTGCAATCTTGAGATTATGGTAGCAATGAACGGATAATATGTATTTATTAGAGTTAAGCAAAAAAGGGGACATAGTAAATGTAGACGATAGCGTATATGCTATTAAAGAGTTTATAGAAGTTGTAGAAGACTTAGGAATTAAAGCAATGTTATGGGTGGCTTTAGTTTGTGATTATGATAGCCCATATAGACATTTTGTAGAAAGAGAAAGAGTTAAGTCTGTTAATAAAGCTGTATTTAACAAGTATGAATGGAAAGGAGTTACAAATACAAAAATTGCTAACGCAATTGAAAAATATAAAGAACTTCAGTTTGACCCACTAGATGCACAACTTGTAGCATTTAACGAAAAGATTGATGAGTACACTCGTTTAATGAGAGACACAAGAATAAACGAGGACAATGCCGAAAGTATGCAAAAGATAATGATAGGTATTGAAAAAGTTCTTAACACTAGACAAAAGCTTTTAGACGCTATAGAGAGAAGAGGAAGTAGACAGAGAATAAAAGGAGAAGCTAAGATGAGTTATTTAGAAGAGCAAATGAGTATAAAAGATAAAATATGAAAAAAGTACAAATAGGGGACAAAAAGTTTGTAGTTGACGGAGACACTTATATGGAAGAAGGAGCTTACAAAGAATATTTAAGAAAAAAAGAAACTGCTTTTAATATTGGTGGAGGTTTAAGTAAGGCTAGGTCCGCTGAACCAGACCATAAAGAGCATGGGCAAACAGACTAATATACAAAAATACGCTCCTGTTATTTATGGAGGTGTACCTGAATTAGACCCTGAATCTGTATCATACCAAGAATATTGGGAAGAGCAGATACATAGGTGTAAATACGGATACAAGCCACAAGGCATGGACCGTATAACAGGAAAGCATTATTATTATCTTAACTTTTATAAGATACTTGGTAATAGTGGTGAAGACGGCAATAGAAAGACTCTTATTGCACCGTGGTACAGAGATTTAGATAAATTGTATTTTGATTTATTTGAACAATGTAAACAAGAGCAAAAAGGAATGATTGTTCTTAAAGCCAGAGACAAAGGTTTTAGTTATATGAATTCTGCGTTATGTGGACACGAATATACATTCTATCCATATAATGAAGTGGGAATTGCAGCAGGATTACAAGTGACTGCTGATTCGTTCTTTGATAAAGTAAAAAAAGGATTAAATGGTCAACATCTTAATCTTAGACACTCTGTTTTAAAAGACACATCTGATATTATTAGAAGTGGATATAAACAGAAGACTAAAGATGGTAAGTGGCAGATAGGTGGCTATCAATCCGCAATACATTGCAGAACAATGTCTAACCCAGAGGTGTTTAAAGGTGAGCGTCTTAGTGTTATGATATTTGAGGAAGCTGGTGAGTTTAAAGAATTACTTAACGCTTACATGTCTTCTAAAGCCTGTTTTATGGATGGTAACATTCAGTTTGGCGTTCCTGTAATTGGTGGAACTGGTGGTGATATAGAAACATCTTCTAAGGACTTTATGGAAATGTATTACAATGCAGATTCATTTGGACTTATACCAATGTTTATACCAGCATCTGTTTGTTACCATGGGTTCTTTGATTTAAAGACTGGAGTTAGTGATGAGATTGGTGCTAAAGAAGTTTTAATAGACCAAAGAAAAAAATTAGAAGGTAGAGATAGTAGTAAGGCATATAATTTACATATACAAAATTATCCACTTACTATTGAAGAAGCTTTCTTAAAAACAAAAGGTAGTAGATTTGATCTGTCTCTTATTAATGCACAAAGAAGCAGAATAATGGGACACACTAAATTTAAAAACCAAATACAAAAAGGAAGATTAGAATGGGTGTTTGATAAAGAGGATGGGTTTACAGATTCTGTTGAATGGACTGCTGATAAACAAGGACCTTATTTAATTCTTGAACATCCTAACGAAGAGTATGAAGGATTAGACATAGGAGGTATTGACTCTTATGACCAAGATACAGCAGAAGCTTCTACATCTTTAGGTAGTGCTCTTATATATCGTAGATTTATATCACCAGATATATCAAGTGATTATATAATAGCAGACTATACAGAAAGACCTAAGACAGCAGAAGAATTTTGGGATGGGTGTTTAAAACTAGCAATATACTACAATTCAAAAATGTTGATTGAGTATACAAAAATTGGGATTATTGATTATTTTAAAAGAAAGAATGCTTTAAAATATTTAAAAGAAAAACCCAAAACTGCACATGCTCCTGGTACATTAACTAGGAACAGGTATGGATTACAGATGAACAAACAAACAAAATCTGTAATGGAGCAGTACATGGACGATTATATTAAAACTAATGTTGATGATATATGGTTCATAGACTTATTAAACGAACTTGCTGATTATGGTACTAGAAATACAGATAGGGCTATATCTTTTGGTTTATGTCTTATACATAATATAGATATATTTCAAATGCAAGCAAGAGAAAAAAATGAACAAGGTAAAAAATTAGGATTCATTTACTATAAAAAAGAAAATGGTAGATTAATCCCTTATAAAGAAGAATAACTATGCCGCATACTAATTTTCCAAGGCAACTCCTTAATGATAAGGAGAAAGATACAGACTGGTGTGAACAAAATTTGGACGCTATGGCTCCTTATATTGCACAAAATAGTAGTAGTCTAAATACTAATGATAGGATTAAAGATATACAAAACTATCAAGCTTATCATGGTCACTTTGACCCTAAAGACTATGAGCACGTAACAGAACAGTATGGTACGCCTTATCCTGCGCGTATGACTAATTTTAATATCATTGCTCCTAAGATAGACCTTCTTACTAGTGAAGAGCTAAGAAGACCATTAGAAACTCAAGTTAGTTCTGTTAATAAATCTGCTGTCTTAAGAAAAGAAGATGTTAAAGTTGGATTAGTTGCAGAATCTATATTAGCTGAAATTAAAAAAGAAGTTAATGAGACTATGGGTATGGACATAACTGAAAATACAATGGGAATGGAAATTCCTGATGATATAGAAGCTTTTATGAGATACACATATAAAGAAGCTATTGAAGAGACTGTTGAAGATGGGTTACATTATCTTAAAGAAAAATATAGATGGAAAGATTTATTTAAAAATGGATTTAGAGATTTACTTGTAACAGGAAAAGTTTTTTATAAAACAGAAGTTATAAATGGAGACCCTGTTGTTAGAAAGGTAGACCCAAGAAACATTGCTTTTGATGCATCTATTGAAAGTGATTATTTAGATAACGCTCAATGGGTGGTAGAACAAAGATGGCTTGGAATAAATCAAATTCTAGATGAGTATGGAGACGAGTTAACAAAAGAAGATATTATAGAAATTGAAAACATGAGACACATATCTTCTGGTGATGAGCTTTCTAGTTATAACTCACAACTTGATTGGGTGCAATATGATACATCAACTGGAGTTAAGATTAGACTTGTACATGGAGAATGGAAATCAATAAGAGCTATTAAGGTTAAAGTCTCTCCAAATAAATACGATGAATCTAATCCTTTTAGAAAATTAGTTAAAGATAATTATAAAGCAAGAAAAGGAGAAACTGTAGAAACAAAACATGTTGATGATATTTGGGAAGGAACTAAAATAGGTGGTAAAATACTTGTTAATTGTAGAAGAAGACCAAATCAAGTTAGGTCTGTTGATGACGCTGGAGCTACACCTCTTTCATATACAGGGTGTGTTCATAATTTATCTTCTGGTAAAGTTACTAGTCTTGTTGATGTTCTTAAACATATTCAAATGTTATATAATGTAGTTATGTATCATATTGAATTAACATTAGCAAGAAGTGGTGGTAAAGCAGTTGTTTATGATGTGTCACAAATGCCTACTAATATAGGTATGGATATGCAGACTGTTTTATACCATATTAAAAATGATGGTATTATTCCTATAAACTCTAGAGACGAAGGAGCTGATACTGCAAGATTTAATAATTTCCAACAAGTTGATTTTACATTATCTCAATCTGTTCAACAATTAATGAATCTTAAATTAATGTTAGAACAAACAGCTGGTCAAGTTTGTGGTATATCTCCACAACGTGAAGGAGCTGTTTCTCAATATGAAGCTGTTGGTAATGTACAAAGAACTGTACTTCAATCTAATTTAGTAACAGAAGGTTGGTTTTTCCAACATTCAGAAGTAAAGAAAAGAGTTATAGAAAAAATATGTAATCTTATGAAGGTTGCTTGGTCTGAAGGTAAAAAGGCTGGATATATATTAGGAGATGGAGGATTTAAAATGCTTAGTGTTTTTCCTGATGTATCTTTAAATGACTATGGTATATATATAACTGAAGGTGGTAAAGAAGATGCTATTAAACAATCAATCACTCAATTAGCACAATCTGCTTTACAAAGTGGAAGTATAAATCTTTTAGATGTAATTAAAGTTCTTAAATCTGAAACTTTAACAGAAGCTGAACATGTTCTTGAAAATGGTCTTCAAGAAATGCAAAAACAATCTCAAGCTGCACAACAAGCACAACAACAACAAATGCAAGCACAGGCTCAAGAGTCTGAAGTTCAAAGACAGCATGAAATGGGTATTAAAAAACTTGATGTTGAAGGTAAGATTAAAGCTGCTGAAACTTTAAATCAAGGTAAAGTTGATGTTGCAAATATACAAGCAGACCTTGACGCTGATGTTAATGCAGATAAATTAAAATCCACTCTTGACAAAGAAGCTGTTCAAGCTGACTATAAAAAAGAAATGGAAACAGAAAAAATGGAACACGATAAAAAGAAAAACGAAGAAGATAGAAAATTAAAAAAACAAGAAATAAACAAAAGACAAGTAGGTAAAAAGTAGGTAAAAAAATAATAACTATCTTTGTACAAAGCAAAGAGCAAAAAAAAACAAAGTATGAGCAAAGAACAACAAGTAGGTGAAGACCTTATAGAAAAGGTTGAACAGGAAACTGTAGAGGCAACCAATGAAAAAGAAGATACAGCATTTGACCCTAAGGCATTTACTGGACCTGAAACAACAACACAAGCAAAAGAAGAGCAAATAGAAGAAGCTCCTAAAACTGCAGAAGAAGAAGAAGAGTCAGATGAAGACGATTTTTCTTGGGATAAAGTTGAAGTAGAGCAAGAAGAACAAGAAGAAGAAGAAACAGATGACAATTGGGATGAAACTTCCGAAGTTAAATCTGAAAAAACTTCAAAAGAAGAAACTAAAGAAGCTCCTTATGATTGGGAAACTTTAGCTGGAGAGATAGGAGTTAAAGCTACTGACGAAAAAAGCTTTAAAGAAGAAGTTAAAAAGATGTTAGATAATCCTGCACCTGTAAGTGATACAGTAACACAATTGCAAGGGTTTTTACAAATGACTGATAGAAAACTTGTAGAAAAAGATTTAGAAGCCTCAGGGTTAGAAAAATCTGAAATAAAAGACACTGTAGACAGAATGCAAGATTCTGGACTTTTAAAAAGGGAAGCTGTTGTTCTTAGAAAGAATTTGCAAAATTATATTGCAAACGAAAGAGATAGACTAAGAAAGATTGAAAAACAACGGGTTACTGATAAAGACAAAGCTAATCTAGATAATAGACAAGCTTTACAGGGATATATAAAAGAAAAAAATGATTTCTTTGGAGGTAAGATTGGAAAATCAGAAAAGAAGGAATTATATAATTACATAACATCTGGAGACTTTTCAGAAGAACTATATAGTAATCATGCCAATGTTGCGGATGCTGCGTTCTTATGGAAATATAAAGATAAAATCTTCAAGATGCTACGTGGCCAAGGAATGGAAAAAGGTAAAGCCGCTGTAATCAATAAGATTACTAATCCAAACTTAGGCAGAAAATCTCAGCATGTTAACACTAAGGTAAAAGGTAGTTTTGACCCAGCTGAGTTTATGAAATAATAAATAAAAAGGCAAAGCTATTTTATTTGTTATGAACAGATAACTTAATTTATAACAATATAAAATTTAAAAATAATGGCAAAAGTATATACGGGTACGTATGGAAAAGACACTACTGACGAAACGGCGTTAGTGACTAACCTACTAAAATACCCAGAGATTGGTAAAAAAATCATCTCACAATATCCACGTTTCTCTTTAACATACTTGTTAGAGGCTGCAGGCAGAAATGCTGCGGAAAAAGTAATTGGTGACTACGCTTTCGAATGGAAGATGATGGGAAGGTACAGAAAACCAGCTACATCAAACGGAACTCAAACAATGGCTGGAACAAATGCTGGTGATTCATTCACTTGTATATTAGACCACCACACTAATTCTGGTATTTATGGCGATAACTTAAATGTAAATGACGTAGTTAGATTTCCTTCTGGAGCTACTGCATTAGTAACTAATGTACCTACAGCTCCTTCAGGAACAGGAGACTTAACTAACACAATTACACTTAGAGCTATTGATGCTGTAGTAGACGCTTTAGTTGCTGGTGATGTAATAGGTTGTATAGGTAATGCGTTTAATCAAGGTTCTTTAGCTTCTGAAGTTGGACAAAACTATGCTTACACTGATACTTATAAAAACTGGTTAACTCTTTCTCGTAAGAAAACAAAAATTATGGGAACTGATTTAACTGATGTTACTTGGATTGAATCAAATGGTCACAGACTATGGTATTTTACTAAAGAACAACAAATGACTGACCAATTCATGTATGAATTAGAGTTACAACGTTGGTATGGTAAAAAGACATCTACTGATGCTACTGCTGCTGGATACCCAGGAGATATAGGTGACTTTACTGCTGGTCTTCCAATTATGGGCGATGGTTTGTTAGCTCAAATCGATGGTTCTAATCAAGCAACTTACACTGCTGGTGCATTAACTGAAGAAGACATTGTTAACTTTATTGGTACACTTTCTAAAAATGCTATAAACGCTGAAGGAAATGTATTTACAGTATTTACAGGAACACAAGGAAGAATTGACTTCCACAGAGCTATGAAAGACTTATTAGTTTCTCAAGGTGCTGGTGCTGCTTCTATGTTTGCTGGTAAAGGTGGTAATGATATTGCTTTAGGTGCTAACTTTAGTGAGTATAATGTTCTTGGTAACAAGATGATATTATCTTACTGTCCAGTATTTGATGACCCGAACTTACACAATGCTATGTCTTCTACATTTGATTCTTCAAATGAATCAGGCAAAATGGTATTTGTAGACATGGGAATGCAAAATGGTGTTAGTAATGTAGAGTTGATTGCTAAAGGTGCTGAAGGTTTTAACAGAAGTTTTGTTAAAAAATATGTACCTGGAATGGTTAACCCTTATGACTATAGTTCTATGATGGCTGCTAATGGTGATGATTTCTTTGAATGTCAAATTCTTTCTGAATCTGGTATTATTCTAAGAAATCCATTATCTTGTGGTATATTATCTAACTCGTAAACTTAATATGTGTAACAGGGGGGGTATATTCCCCCCTCTTACCTTTAACTTTTAAAAATAAAAAAAACATGGAAAAATTTGTATATGTAAGAGTTGCTGATGACAATGCTAACGCATGGCCAATAAGCTCATTTATAGAAGCAAGATATATTGACGCTAATGAAATAGACCTTCTTTTTGAAGGTGCTATAGGTATTGATAGCGTTGATGCTGTAAGACTAGTATATGGTGGAGCAGATAGTGCAAAAAAAGCTCTTTTAGCTATTGGCAAAGTATTTGCTGAATATAAAGGTGGGTCTTTTTTAAGGCTTGCTGATAAAGTTGGTAATAAATACGCTACGTCTGAAATCACTGATGTGACTTCAATAACGTTAGGCGCATAGTAATAACTCTTAAAAAATTAATAAAATGGCAAAAGAAAAATATTTGTATTTTGAAGATACAGCAAGTACTACTGAAAGTAGTCTATTCCCTGCTAGTGGGTTATTATCTATAGATGTAGCTGATACAGCAGTGGCTTTAACTTTTAAAGGCGCTAGTTCAACATCTACAACTGAAGATGTGGATTCTGTAGCAATAGCAACTTTAACAACAAATGCTGCTGATGAAGAAGTTGTCTTGGAACAAGTTTGTAAGTTAATTGCTAATTCTAGAGCTGGCGTTATAGACGTTGTAGCTGTATTAGGAAAAGTAACTGCATGCGAAATGACTTACGCAGCATAATAAACAATAAACAATGGGGGGAATAATTCTCCCCATTATAGTAATAAAATTTAAAAAATAAATAAAATGAAAGACGTATTTGACGTAAGACGTTCCGCTGATGGCGATGACGTTTTAAAAAAACTAAATGGTCAGTTTAAACATGTTATTGTTACAACTGGCGCTACAGTCTTAAAAGACACAGATAGTGGAGCTACGGTATTGCACAATAGTGCAGCTACTGCAATAACACTACCTGCTTGTGAAGTAGGACTTAACTTTAAAATAATTCTTGGAATAACTGCAACTGCTGGTTGTAATATTCTTACTGCTTCAGACGCTGATGGATTTTTTGGAACTATTCCATTAAATTCAGATGTTGTTGATACTGGTATGGGTATTCCTCAAGTGTTTACTCTTGCTACATGTATTAGTGATACTACTGCATGTGATGCAATGAAGTTTATAGGAGCTACTGGTACTATTGGTGGTGTTGCTGGAACTGTAATTCACATTGAGGCTGTAAGTGATGTTGCTTGGAGTGTTGATATTCCTAACCACATGACTACTGATGATAATGCTGGAACTCTTGTATTAATACAAGCTAGATAGTATTTAACTTATATATTTATCCCCTCTTCGGAGGGGGTAAGTATTATTAAGAAAACATTATGAGCAGATGTATATTAAAATATAATCCCAAAACGGGAAAAATAGAAGAGTTTGAAGGGTCTCCCTCTAATTTTGAGGTGCAAACTCCATTAGTTAAAAAAAGCAGCCCAGGTTTGAATTGGACGAGCAAACATGGGATTAAATTAAAATAAAAAAAGCAAGGATATGAGCAAAAATAAACATATGGTCTATTACAGAAGTAAAAGCCCACAAAGAATGAGTTATGTCTTCTTTGGAAACTATAAAGACAAAACTGGAATGTTGCACACGTATACAGATGTAAATGGTGTTGCACATAGAGGTTTTCCTAATACTAATCCTGTAATAAGATTAGATATTACGCAAGAGCATCACAAACTAGCAGATAACTTTTTAGCAGAACATCCGTTAGTTTCAAATGGTTCTTGGATTAGGGAAGACTCTATAGAAAGGCAAGAGGAAGAAGCTAACGCAATTATGACATCAGCTAACGCTGTTATGGAAGCTGCTAAACTTAATATGGCAGAAGTAAGAGAATTGGCTCGTTTATTAGGATTAAATCTAGATTCTAGAGATGATATTTTAAAAGCGCACGTTCTTAAAATTGCTGCTGAAAATCCAGATTATTTTATGTCTATGTGGTTTGATGAAGATAAACATTATAGAGTTTTCTTGTTAGAAGCTCAACAAAATAAAGTTATCAATTGGGAGAAAGATGTATTTAAATACGGAAGTCAAACAATAGGAATATCTGAAGACCAAGTTATTAAATGGTTAAAAGATAATAAAGATATTTTTGCTTTACTTAAAAACCAATTAAATGGTAATGGTAAAGTTGAGATGGATTTGGTTGAACAAAAACAAGAAGCTGCTAAAACAAAAATAAAGAAGTAGTAAATGATTACAACTGCGGCACATGCTAGGGAAAGAGTTAGGCTTATATTAGATAGGGCTAACTCTCCTTGGCTTACAAATACAGAAATTAATGGCTTTATTGAAATGGCTATTAATGAATATACACGTGAGCGTGTAGGTATGTTTGGTGCTAATCAAAAAATTAGAGATGATTTTGGAGGGTTTGTAAAAAATATTGTTTATTCATCTACTCTAACAACAGAAGAAGAAATTCCAGGTACAGATATTATTAGACGTCAATTTGCAAATTTTGATGATACAGGAACTTTAATAGGTTCACAAATAATGCCTTTAGTTTTTCCTGGAGGTGAATACGCTAATGATGGAGTTGGAGTTGGTTGTAGAATTAAAGACAATGAACAAGATGCAGATGTAGAAGAAGATTCTATTAATTTTGGTTATTTAATTGAAATTAAATCATACACAGTAGGAGGAGGTGGAAGACCAGTTAAAATTATGGGTTTAGATGACGCTTTAACTATTAGAAAAGACCCTTTTAATAGAGCTAATGCAACTGAAAGTGAATATCATGCTGTTAGAGTAAATGATTATTATATAGTTAGACCTACTAATTTAACAGGTTATATTATTATTACATATGTTTCAAATAACAATAGTGTAGACAATATAACATGGCTACCTATTCATGGAAGAGAAGAAGTTTGTCAAATTGCTTCTAGAAAAATAATGGGAACTGTTGCTGACGAAAGGTATTCAACTGGAGAAAGAGAAATAAAACAATTAGAAGGGAAATAAATTTGCTCCCTGCTTTGTGATGAGGGGTGAGAGTTCGCTCAAACCCCTTATCTTTTAAATTTAAAACTATGATTACATTAGAAGAAATATCATACAATATTAAAAACTTAGTAGAGGGTGGTATATCAGGAGAGGATTCTAATCTATCTATTAGACAAATAAGACATATGGTTCATTACCATAGAGCTAATCTTTTAACTAAATACACAGACAGCGGAAGATTTACATCAGATTCTATGTTTCAAACTTTAACTAAATCATTATCAAATGGTTCTTTTTCTATTGCTGAACTTATTGGTTGGTCAAATAATAAAGCTCTTAAAGAAATATACATTCAAAAAACAGATGGTTCTTCACCAAAACATCATGTAGGAATTATTAGTGAAGCTAATAAATCTTTTTTTGAAGCATCTAGATTTGCTCCAAATAAAAGTCAATTTTTTTGTACAACAACTCCTGGAGGTGTTTGTAGAATATATGAAAATGATGGTCAACTTTTTGCAGACGGTACATATACTGCAACCATAACTGCTGTTTTTGCAAATCCTATATCTGCTGGTGGTAATGTAAGTAGTAGGTATCCTATACCTTCAGAACTAGTAAGTTCTTTAGTTGAATCAATTTTAGCAAAAGAATTTAATATGTATTTAAGAACGTCTGCTGATAATATAAATAATTCAGTTGATGATAAAGGAGTAAAACGTACTGCTACTCCTGTATCTGCATCACCAAATGCAAATGCAAGGTCTAGAAAAAAAAGAACTAGATAAATATGAATATAAGAGACTTTAAAAATAAATATGTTTTTTTAAAAGATGTGTTTAATAAAATAAAGAAAAACATAAAAGTAAAAGGAAGAGCAAGAAATAGACAATTAACTTATACAGAGTACAGAAATGTAGTAAGTACTTATTTTGATATTTTAATTCAAGATGTTGCTGTTAATAGAGATAAGGTAAAATTACCATCTAAGCTTGGAACTGTTTATGTTAAGAAATGTAAAAACAAAAGACCTTTTCACATAAGAGTAGATATAGCTGAAAGTGAAAAAACAGGGGAAGTTGTAAAGTATAAGGTTCCCATACTAGATAATTATTATAATAAACTAGTGTGGTTAAGACCTAAAAAATTTAAAAAATGTAAAGTGTTACCTTTGTCTAAGTTTAAAAGGGTTATAAAAGAAATAAAAGAGTATTAATATGAATGGACAAGTTGGCAAAAGAGTAAGTGTAAAAAGAGTTGTTGCTAATGTTATTAGAAATTTAGAAATAACAGATGCTTCTAAAAACTTTTACCATTTTGTAGAATGGGCTTTTGAAGCAGAAAGAAAAATAGGTTCTTATAAAACGTTTGTAAAAAAAACAGCTACTATTAATGTAGTAAATAAACAAGCTTCTATGCCTAATGATTTTTTAAGTTTAATAGATGTAAAAAGTTCTGGTAATGGTTCTACTTCTACTTTCTTTTCTCAAAGTTCTGCAACGTTTCCTGAAAACACAACAGATCAAAATTCTTTTTATTTAACAGAGGATACTATTAATTTGTCTAGTAGTTCTTGTACTGCTTTAGATATAGCTTATTATTCTATAGATACAGACGATGAAGGTTTTCCTACTTTAGCAGACAACCACGAAGACGCTGTATCAGCTTATTTAATGTGGAAATACAAAGCAAGAGACTATTATAATGGAAAACTTGCAAGAGCTATATATATTGATATGGAAAAAAATTGGTCTAAATTATGCGCTCAATGTAGGGGTAATGACAATATGCCAACTCAAATAGAAATGAAAAAAGCTGGAGCTATATGGAACAATTTAATACCAGTTAAAAGTATGAATGGATTACTTAATGTATAATGAGAAAATCAGGAAAACCAAATACCTTTTTAAAAGGAATGCAAATGGATATGGACCCTTTACTTCAACCAAAGGATACATATAGATATGCTAAAAATATACGATTAGCTTCTTATCAAGGACAAAATATTTCTATACATCCTTATAATAGCGATAAGCCTGCTTTAATTTTATCAGCTGGAACTTTGTCTGTAGGTACTTCAACCTCTATAAGTAATGTAGCTAACTGGTTAGGAGTTTCTCAATCAATTACAGGTATTAATTCATCTTTAACTTATACAGCTTTTTTTGATTGGCTTGCTGAATTAACTATTGGTATTGATTATTCTCAATTTGTTACATCGGGAACTTTATCAGACAACTATGTTATAAACGTGTCTTCTGGAAATTCTTATTTACAATTTAACGCTTTACAACAAATATTAATTGAAGGTGGAAGTGATGGTATTTCAGATGTTGAATACCAAGATTTTACTGTACCAGGGTTTGGTGATGGTTCTGTTTGGTTAGATTTTTATAATAGTTTTATTTTAAATAACACTTTACCAATTGAGGTTTCTTTAACAGGTATTGGAGATGCTAATGCAGATGGTATTGGAATACAATTGCAAATTACACTTACAACTGATGGTCTAAACACTGCAAGTGTAATAAATGCTGATGTTTCACCTTTTACAGAAATAAATAACGCGTCTAATAACCCATTGTATTTTGAACAAATAATTGCTAATGCAATTTCTAATGCAGATAATGATTTTACAGTTACAGTAAATGAAACCAATTCTAATGTAACATGGACTGTTCAATCAAGTGTATCTGAAAATATAACACAAATAAATGTTGATATAGTAGGAGATGGAATAATAACATCTAACATGGATTCTAATGCAATAGTAAACAATTGGATGTCTTCTTTTGCAGAATACGTAACAGAATTTTATACTGATGATATGCTTTCAACTATAGGGGGAAGTGATACAGGTATTGTAGCAGAATTTATTCTTGAATTTGGAAATTATTTTCAAAATAAAATTAATAATTATTTACAATCTCTTCCTAGTGTATCAACACCTATTACAATAAACGAAACAAATATATTATCAATTGATATAGGACAAGGAACAGGTACTAACACTAGTGATATTATAATTTCTCAAGGAATGCAA
>TARA_R110000765_G_scaffold55732_3_pt1 | contig 14504 bp, 3 predicted proteins | sample TARA_R110000765 | Tara Oceans TARA_R110000765 (sample SAMEA4398168) | marine metagenome | biome: Polar Biome; feature: [MES] marine water layer (ENVO:01000295) within the mesopelagic zone...; material: water (ENVO:00002006), including particulate matter (ENVO:01000060) such as...... | reverse complement strand
TTGCTACCGCTAATACTCTTCAACGTGTTTTAAAAAATATACCAGGAGCAGCAATGCTAAACTTAAATTCAGGAGATTCTATATTTAGCGTAATTGATAATACTGCTTATGCCGCAAATGCAACAGTTGGGGGTATACCATTTCTTAATTCAGCAAAAGAGTATAAAACAACCACTTATGATTCTGCTTCCTCTAGTTTACCACCAATACTAAAAACAGCAATGGGAATACCCCTTGCTGTAATGAATGCTTCAATAGGAGCTGATGAAATAATAGAACTTTTATATAATGTGGGAAGTTATTATGACTTTGCTTATAAACATAATTCTCATGGATTTTATAATAAATTTATAAATAGACCTTCCGGTAATTTATTTAGAACTAAAACTAAAAATGCAAGTTTATTAAGAAGTGCTTTTCATGAATTTGAAGGGTATAAAGTAAATAATTTACATAGACCTTCAACAACAATAGTTAGGACAGATAGTGTTCTTGCTGATCCAGTTGTAACAGATACATCTAGGTATGCTGTTGGTGGTGATATAAATAGTACATTTACAGATCCTGACGATTTTAAAAACCCTGGTAAAGAAAGAGAAGCAACTATTTCATGCATATATGGTGCTTTAAAGTATCAGTTTGAAAATCAATATGGTCAACTTGATGGTATTAAACAAATTCAAATGAGAGGTTGTATTGAATTAGTTGATATACAAATACCTCAACAAAAATTTAAAGCAGCACCTATTTTTGATGGTGATACTTATATAGGAAGATATACTGAAAAAACAATCATGCCTATATTCACAGCTTTTTTAAATGGTGAACCTGACGGATATGCTTATGATTATATGTCTCGTATTAATATACCTTATCCGAGATTTTGGATGGACACAGTAAAATTTGATACTACACAATTATCTCAAGAAGTAATCACATTAAGTTTAGCATCTACATCTAATCCTTTACCAAATGATTTATTTTATTTAGATAGAGGTCAAAATAGTTGTATAAAAGATTTTAATAGTTTAGTTAATAGAAGCGCTGATCCAAACAGAACATTTTTTATGACCACTGCTTATATGTATACGCATATAAATGGTATTCAGGATTTCTTTGTTGAATCAAAATATAATTTAGCATATAGAGAATGGGAAGATGAACCAGGTAAACATCACTATGATGAAGTTAACTATACAGATATAGATACATTACTTCACGCAGATACAATTAAAAAAGATAACTTTTATTTAATGGACCCATCTGTAAGTAAAAATACTTTACCTACCCAACTTAATCCTGCCGGCAGAATTCAACCTAGAGATTATGATCCTTATGTTGCAGAAAATTGTTATCAACATTATCCTAAAAGATTGATTTATTCTTTACAGTCAAGGTTGGAATCAAAGAAAGATTTTTGGAGAGTATTTTTAACTAATAATTATCAAGACTTTAAAAACAAACCTACTGTAATTAAACCTATTAATAAAACGGGAGCTCTTATATTTTTTCCTTATAAATCTCCTCAAATGTTTCAGGGGGTTGATACATTAAAAACAGATTTAGGTGTTAAATTTACATTGGGTGACGGAGGTTTATTTAACAATCAACCACTTCAAAATATTGTAAATTCTGATTTATCAAATGAATGGGGTTCATTAGAAAGTGCAAGATCTGCAATTAATACACCACATGGTATATTTTATATATCACAAGCACAAGGTAAAGTATTTCAATATGGTGGGAATTTAGAAAATATTGCAAACTCAGGAATGAAATGGTGGTTCAATAAATATTTACCATCTACATTAATAAGACAGTTTCCGGATTTGGAATCAAGTAAACTTTCTGATAATCCTGTTATTGGAATAGGTTGTCAAACTGTATATGATCCTAATGATAATATAGTTTACTTTATGAAAAAAGATTTTAAACTAAAAGATCAATTTGTAACCGGATCAAGAATTTTTAATGATAAAATAATAATACTTAATCCTGCAACAGGGTTAGATCTAGCAGTTACGATAGGAGACCCAACATACTTTAATGATACATCTTGGACTGTATCATATGATCCTAAAGCTAAAGCTTGGATATCATTTCACGATTGGCATCCTGAGTTATCTTTACCAAGCATTAATCATTTTCTTACAACTAAAACAGTAAATGTTGCTGAAGGAAGTTGTCCTGAAGGTTATAATTATAACCCAAATTTAAAGTTATGTGAAAAAATTGATAAACAAACTTCACTTGCGGTTGTTGATAAAACTGAAGTACCTGCTACAATATCTAATAACGGTAGTCTATGCAAGGAAGATGTTGTATTTGCTATTGATACTTCTACATTTGCAGGTGGTTATGGACCTGGAACAAGAGGTTCTGCTGAAATAGAATTTATAAAATCAGCTATAGATCAACCTATATTGCAAAGTAGGATGGCTTCAGGTGAAGTGCAAGTAGGTGTAATAAGTTATGCAGGAGGTTTTGTATCAATGAACCCTGGTGGTAATTCTATGTCTAGTACATTAACAGGATCTCAAGTTGAAACGTGGTTACAAAGTAATTGGTTAGGTACTACAGCCATATCACAACATTTATCATCTGCTCAAACAGTGTTAAATAATAAAGTTGGTTCTGATTTAGGAGATAGAACAGCAACCCTAGGTTTTAGACAAAATATAATATTACTGACGGCAACTATACCACAGGGTAATGCTTGTGCTTATCAATCATCTACTTTAGGTGGAAGTGCTGTAGGTCCAGCTAATCAATTTTTAAGTGTCATATATTCGTCTCTATTATTAGTGAGACCTTATGGTAATGCGCCTCCCGGTATAGTTAGTTTTGCATGTAGTCCTATTTCAGGTAATGTAGCTTATACAGCAAGTATATATGTTAATTTTCCGAGTAACGTTGATGGATATTTTCTTCCCCCAAATCAACCTAATTGTCCAAGTGGTGGCGGTGGTGGTGAAGACCCTATATGTAATTGTCCTCCAGGATATACAAAAGTTTATAAAGACTCAAGTGGTAATTACACACAACCTACAGGAATATGTGATGTAAGTAATCCACCAATTTGTAGAAAGATAGAATGTAATTGTCCACCTACACCATTTACAGGAGGGACTACAACAGTAACTGGAATATGTGATGATATTTATTTATCAGGTAACCCTGCTTATATAAACCCTACTCCTCAAATTTGCTCTTATTTTTTATCTACTACAACTGAGGTATCATCTTCAAATACTGGAATTTGGAGACATAACTTTAGATGCGATTTATTTTCTAATTACTACGGTAAAGATTATCCTTGGGAAGTAGAGTTGATAGAAAACACAGGTCAACAAGTTACAACATTAAGGAGTGTTGAATATCAATTAGAATCTTATGTATATAAAGGAGATTTATACAATGGATGTGCTGATGATAGATGGCATGATTTAGATTTTAACTTTGATGAAAGTATTATATATAACTCAGAGCAAGTATCTGGTTTGTTAAAATTAGAGTTAAGTCCTAAAGAAGATCCTTATGGTATATTACAATATCCAATTATAGGTTTAAATGACATCAGAATACTTTATTCTAAAGAAGAACAGAAGTATAGGTTTAATCAATTTTGGGATGCTACAGATGATCGTGGTGAGTTTACAGGGGTTCAAAGAAGTGCATTCATAACTCAGTTAAATGGTTACATAAAAGATCTTAATGCTTTAAATTTAAATTATTTCAAAGATAAAACGCAACATAAAAAGTTCAGACACTATTATAATAAAGTATTACTAAGAAGAAACAAATCAAAAGATAGAAAGATGCTTCTTAAATTAGCAAATACAAAACTTAATAATTCATTCAGATAATGAAAAAAAAATCCACAAATCAGGAAAGTAAAGGTTTACCAGGTGGACCTAACGAGTATATAACCCATCCGGGTCAAATGGTATCAATAGAAGGATATAAAAGAAATAGTCCTGATGTAAATAACCCCTACAACATAATCCCTTCAGGTTCTATAACAATGGAAGATGTAGATTTCCCTGTTCAAGGTGTGGATAATTTAGGTAATGAACAAATGATGTATCCGGGTGAAAACTATGAATTTCCTGGAGACATGGTGTTTGAAACCCCTATGTATAAAAGAGGTGGTGGTTTGTTAAATAAAACGATGGAGTGTAATAATTGTGGTTGGGAATGGAAAGCTGCAGATGGAGGTAATGATGTATCTACATGTCATAAGTGTGGGAGTCAAGCTTTACCTAAAGCTCAAGATGGAACCGAACTAGCTTCAAATTGCACTACGGGTAATTGTCCAGATCCTGAAATGGATAGAAGGAATCGTTATACCTTAGAGAGAAGACTAGCAGATAGCAGATCACTAGCTTCATTAACAATGGATGAAGTTATGTCCAATCCTGTTTTAGAAAATAAATGGAAAAGATTATCAGTCTATAATGGGGAACCTTACATACCTGCTGATGGTTATTTCCCAGAACCTAAAGAGAATACACCATTGTATAATATGACAATTGCTTCAAAACCTACTAGACAAGATAGTTTAGATTTGTATAATGCAGGATTAGAATACGCTAGGGAAAAAGATAATGATATACAGCCATCTGATATTCAATTATTTAGTGATAACAATTATACTTACGAAGATTCTCAAAGAAATAATTACAATGATGGGTTCGGTTCAAAAGAAAACATAGAAGAAAGAGCTATAAAACCGATAGGGCGTTACACGTTAAATCAGGATGATGCCCCATATTACCCTAAGCCTAGTTACAAACCAAACTATGACACGGACTTACAAGCTTATTTAAAAAAAGAAGGTAAGCCAGGGACTTATGCTGATAGAAAGCTATTAGCTATTGAGTACGGTATTACAGATTATTCTGGAACAGCAGAACAAAACATAGGTCTATTAAATAAAATTAAAAATGGTGAACAACCTCAACAAACGGTTCCAGAAAATACCCAAAGGAATGAACTTAGGAATGTTACCACAAAAGCTGAAAATATAGAACCTCAAACAGCCACCTCCCCACAACCACAAAAAGGGGATCAAGTACAATACAGAAAATTATTAAAGGGTTATAAAATTAATCCAAGAACAGGTAAAAGAGAACCTGTGTATGAAGAACAAGGATATAGAGCAAGAGGTTCAAACTTGGGTAGGAATACTACAACGCAAAATAATTTTAAATATGGTGGTGATTTAGAAAAATATCAATTTGCTAAAGAAGTTCCAGCTCAAGATGCTAAGGAGGATGTTAATCCTTCAACGTATCAATCTTGGTTTGCTAATTTTGTTGAAAAAGAAGGATTGACAGATGCTGCACTAAAAGCTGGTTATGCTAAAAAACAACTAACAGGATCAGCATTAAAAGCTAATAAAAATAATCCTCAACTTCAAGCAATACAACAAAGAGATAGAGATAATGAAGCTGTAAGAGCTTCAGGAATGAATCTACCAAGATTAGCTATGCAATCTAAGGATGATGGTTCCATTGAACAATATGAGGAACCTAGGTTTGGAGAACAAGCTTTAAATTATTTAGCAAATCCAATGACTACACTTGGGTATTTAGCTAGAGGACAAGATCTACCAAACTTTGTTCAAGACAAAGATAATGTAATAGATCATGCTATGGATGTTATTAATCCATTTGCTTATTTAGATTATGGTAATAAATCACTTAAAGATTTAGACAGTGGTGAGTATGTTTCTGCAGGGTTAAATGCATTGGGTGCTATTCCAGCTATTCCCGGTAGTCAATTGTTAAAGTCAGGAACTACTGTAAAGAATGCTTTAAGATATGGTGATATACTAAAACAAAAAACTTTTTTAAGAGAAGCACAAAGAGAAGCTGGTTTGCTAAAACAATTACCAGGTTCACCTAATGCTTTTAAATCTGAAATAAATTGGGGTAATTGGAATAAAGAAATTCCTGATAATCCTCAATTAATGAGAGAGTATAATACAATAGAACAAACATCTAAGGCTGATGGTACTTGGATGAAGAATGTGGATGGGTCTAAATTTAATGGTACTCCAGAACAATTCGTGCAGCAGAATAGTGAAAACTTTAAGAAGGCTTACCCGGACGGTGCTTCTAATGTTTACAGAGGCACAACACAAAACACTCCAAATCTACGGAATAATGAGACTATATTTACAGCTAATAAGGAATTAGCTGAGGTATATTCAAATAAACCTCAAAAAATATTAGGTCCTGATGACCTTGCTGGTAAAAGCAGAAATGATGAAGGAATTGTAAGTACAGGTGGTCTATATGATTTATTAAAAAAGAATTCTGATAATTCCATAAACTGGGATGGAGCAAATAATGATTGGTCAGGATTAGATTTAAATAATAAGGGACTAGATCCTAAAAACATAAAAAAGTCTATAGAATTTCAAAAAAAGCATGCTATCAACCAAAGAAAATTATTTGATGAATATAAACAGCATTCAGATGGTTCATGGCATCACCCGAACGGTAAAGCAATGAGTAATGAGTTATATATGTATGAAAAAGAAATACAAAATCAATCATCAATTGGTAGAGTATATGAACTTGAAAACCTTTTAAATAATCCTAATAAATACCCAGATAATATTCAGGCTTATGAAAAAATGAAAAAAGATCTCGGTAGCATAACTACAACTGATGATATTGCTTCTTATATAGAAAGATCAGGGTTAGATAATGTAACTATTAGGAATATAAATGATTCCGGAAAAGGTGATGTATCTATGGTAAATCACAAATCAGGTAATTACTTGAAATCAAATGTAGGTAATAATGGTATGTTTGATATGACTAATCCTAATATATATAAAGCATTAGCGCCATTAATAGGCGTGGGTGCAGTTGGTGCAGTAGCATCACAGTCAGGAGAATTACCAGAAAATAAATATGGAGGCTCGCTACCAAAAGCTCAATTTGGTATTGAACCTAAAGATTATACAACATTTGTTGACAATGTTGGTCCTGCTAAATCAGATAACGCGTCTTATGTTTCAGATGCAGAGACTCAATTTGAATCTTCAGATGAGTTTACTAAAGAACCAATTAAAGAAATTTATAAAAAGCCTGTAAATAATATAGAAAATGAATACGCTGGTAAAACACACACTGTTAAAAGAGGTGATAATTTATCTACGATTGCTAAGGATAATAATACAACGGTGGATGCTCTTACTAAACTCAATAATATATCTAACCCGCGTCTTATATTTCCAAATCAAGTTATAAAATTTCCTGAAGGCCCTGATGATAAAAAAGTTTGGCAACCTGTAGATGAAATTGCTAAAAAAACTAAAGAGATTAATACTCTATCAGATGAAGGTATTATAATGAAAGGGCAAAATACAATTAACCCTTCTCAAAGATATATTGTACTTGATAAAAAAAATAATAAATTAAAAGTTTATGGTGCTGGTAAAATGATTTCAAGCATGGAGGTTGTAACAGGCGGGAACTCAAGTGATGCTCAAACTGTTACAAAAAATTATCTTGAGAATAAAGATGATTTAATAGAAAAACAAATACTTGCTGGTGTAAACCCTGATGGTGATTTTGGACCTATAACAGAAGAGGCTTTTCTTGAAAATAATATAAATTTTAAACCCGTTTGGAAAACGGCTTGGGAAAAAGGGAATAAATCTACAGGGGCGGGTATATATAAAATGAGTAATACAAGTCCTACATCAGCTAGTTATTATGGTTATGCTCCATCATTTAATATGACTAATGATGCAGGGATTGAAGTTAGTACCGCAATTCATGGAACTACTGATAAAAATAGAATAGCCGCTTTTGGGAATGATGATGAGAGAAAAGCTAAATTTAAAAAATTACCCTTTGATGAATTTTGGGATGAGTGGATAAATGCAACAGGCTTTACAAGTAAGGATATTAAAAACACAAGCTATGATGAAGCATTAAATGATTTAGTACTTAGTGATAATAGAATGTCTAATGGTTGTATTAATGGTCAATGTGAAGATGTTGAAGCTTTATATTCACTGGGTTTACCAATAGGAACTCCTATTTATATACTACCTGAAGATAAAGGTAATAACTTTGAATTAGTGGATGGAAAACCTGTATTGAGAATGTCTAGAAAAAATAGAGAGACTTATGACGGTAAATATAAAGATGAGCAAGGTGATGATCAAGATAGTCAAGGCTCTAATTATTCAATTAATACTTTAACATATAAACCAATAAAAGCTAATTTTGATTTTAAAAACTTTAAAGATACTCATTTTAATGGTGGTGGTTCAGCTGAATTAGAAAGCACAACATTACCTTTTATTGATGCATTAACAGAAAACAAAAAAGAAATAATGTTAGCTGGAAAAATACCAGGAGATGTATACAATCAAATTGCTAAAATGACTTTTGGTATATATGGTGCTGAGTCACACTTTGGACGAGTTAATAGTTATATGGGTGATGTTATGAGAGGTGTAAATAAAAAAGTGCTTAATTCTAAGGCATCATCACCAGGTGTTGTGAGAAAATATGAAGGTTTTGATTACACACTTGGTATAGGAAAAGGAGCTAAATCAAATGAAAATAGTGTGGGGTATACACAGGTTAGATTTCAACACTACCCTTATGTAGATGGTAAGCCTTTAAAATATAACGCTTCAGGTAAAGCTTTGTATAAGGGTGAAGAACATAAAGGGGAGCCTGGGAAGAACGTTATAATTAACGATTTAAATTCTTATGAAAGAGAAGCATTAAGTAAATTTGGTATAACAACAAACAAAGACTTTTTAGATCCTAAAAAAGCAGCAATTGGAACAGCTGTATTATTAGCTGTAAGATATAATCAACAATTAAATCCAAATCAAAAAAAAGATATTTGGAAACATTTACCAAAAACATGGAGCACGAGAGATGATTATTCAACAAGGGTTAAAAATAATTCAGTACATTTGGATTTTGACCAGCTTGATAAATTACAAGAAGGAGGTGAAATTGATAATCTTAACATGTATAAAAACTACATGGAAGGTAACTATACAGGGGGTGATATGGAGACAGCTGCAAAACAAGTATATGATAAACTTAATAGGGTTTATTACAAGGAAGCAAAAGCAAATAACACAAGTGTTCCTAACTATATAATGACTAATATTATTAGTAAAAGTGTTTAATTATTTGTATATTAATAATATATTATGAAAGCAAACGAAATAAATAATTCAAGTTTAAATGGACAAGGTTCATTTTCAAAAGGTAATATTGATTCTGCTATTGAACCTGTTGTTGAGCATATAGAGTCTCTTTTAAATGAAGGTGTTTCATTACAAGAAGCTGTATATAATCTTGCTCAAGAAACATATGAGATTGAACAAATAAGTGTTGCTTTAGAACATCTAGGTTATAAACCTGACGCTATTGCAAATTTATTTCAAGAAATTGAAATGGCTGTAAATGAACAGTCTTCAGAGCAACAACCACAGCATCAAATGCCGGATGGTTCCATGATGCCTGGAGAACAACATCAGCAACAAGGTGTTACCCCAATAGAAGATAGCGCTGCACAACTCTTAAATGAAATGCAAGGTTCACAACAACCATCAATGCAATTAGGTGGTATGGCTGCGTCCGCTGCTGACTTTGGTTTTGCTCTTAAAGATTTTATAGGTGAAACTAAAGGTACAAAGAATCAACATAAAGATGGTACACAAGGAAGAAAAAGACATAGATGGGAAGTTGATTTTAAAGGCGCTGATGTAAATCCTAAAGATTATCATGTGACATCTAAAGGTGAACTTGTTAAAAATAAAATTGATCCTGCAGTATCGCCTTTTAAAATAGATACTACAGATCTTGAAGGTGCTGTAGAATATTTTGATGACATTGATGATAAAAGGAAACCGTTTGTAGAAGATTTTGAATATGAGGATATTTCCAAACGTCCCGCAAGTAACAAAATACCAGGTAATTTTGATGAATGGATGGCTGCTGCAAATGCACCAAAAGGACCTACTGAAATGGGTGAATACGGTCCAGTTAAAAAGCAAAGTATGCTTGATACTAGAGGGGATTATGATAATAATTTTCAAGAAGGTGGTCAGATATATACCATTAAGTCAGGAGATGTTCTTTCTAAATTGGCTGTTGATAATGGATTTTCAATGCAAGATATTGTAGATCTCAATCCAGGTTTAAAACCTGATAAAATTCAAATAGGTCAAAAACTTAATCTACCTTCAGGTAAAGCGGCACCTTTAAAAACAAGACATAAGTTTGAGGGTCCCTATATGCCACCGGGTCTTTCTGATCAAGTTTTGTTTAATAGAAAAAAAGGGCAATTTATGAGGGATTTAATGATCCAGGAAAATGCTGCTAAAAAAGGCTGGGATGAAGAGACCCAATTATGGAAGCCTGAAAAGGCACCTGAAGATGGTGGGGGTATGGATATTGGTTATGGTCATAAAATATTACCAAATGAAGATTTTTCAAAAGGATTGACAAATGATCAAGTCATGGAGCTTTTAAGTAAAGATACAGATGGTAAAATAAATTCTGCCAAAAGATATTTTAATTCAAGTAAGTTAAGTGCAACTTGGGATGAGTTGGCTCCAGAAGAACAAATATTACTTACAGACTATCAATACAATGTTGGTTTAAGTAAGTTTCCTAAATTTATGACGGCTCTTGCGGACAAAGACAAAGAGGGAATGCTTGAACAATATAAAAGATTTTCAGATAAGAAACCTCTTGGTGAAAGAAATAAATGGACAAAAAAATATATAGAAGATAATATTGATTACAAGTACGGTGGTGATTTACCCATAGCTCAATTTGGTATACCTAAAATTAACCCTATTGTTACACCTATACCAACTCAACCATTTTCTTCAATACAACCAACAAATTTAATACCTGGTCAAAGGTTTAATACGGCTGGTGTAAGTACACCTGTAAGTACACCTATAAATACAGATTGGGGTACAGACGAAGATGCTGGTGCATGGGACCAAGGTGCAAACGGTTTATCACAAGATCCTACAGTTACAAGAAAACGTACAATTGGAACAGGACTTAGTAATGCTGGAAACTGGTTAGAGAACAGTAAGGCAGCTAGGACTTTTGGATCAGCTGCTAATGTTATAAGAGCAGGTGCTGGAGTTGTTAATTCTTACTTTGATTCAAGAAAATTAGCTAAAGCGGAAGAAGAACAAAGGTTAAGTATGATGGCTGATAATTCACCTATCTATACAGATAAAGAAATTAACTATGCACAAAGTGCACAAACAGGTTTATTTGGCGAAGATACAAGACTTGCTTATGAAGTTGCTAAATATGGAAGTGAAATCTATAGGGATGGTGGAGATATAGCAAGTTGGTTTGAACAAAATAATATACCAAGAGCCCAAGAAGGTGGTGAGTTGGAAGTTGATAATGATATGCTTGCTGCATTAATAGCAGCTGGTGCAGATATAGAAATATTATAATTATGGCAAAGATTAAATTAAATAGTTTACCTGAAGGTTTTGAAATTAAAAATGGTAAAGTTGTAAAAAAAATGCAACAAGGTGGCTCAACCATGGGTCAACAAGAAAACTATGGGTTAGTTACAAATCCTTATTTAGACGGTGGTTCTAATTCTGATTCTAATTCTGATTCTGTAAGATATTCTTTATCTTCTGTACCAAAAGATATTGCTAATATAGAAGCTGAAGGTGGTGAAACAGTTCTTACAGATCTTAATAATGATGGTCAATTTGGCCTTTATAATATTAATGGACCTAGACACGGGAGTGGTGGGGTGCCTATGTTTTTACCTGAACAATCTTTTGTATATTCTGATACATCTAAGATGAAATTTGGAAAAGAAACTTTATCTGAATTTGGAATTAGTAGTAAAAAGAAAATGACACCTGCTAAAGTTTCTAAAAAGTTTCCATTAAATAAATACTTTGGTGTTATGAATAATGACGATACAGATAAAATAGGATTAAAAAGCGCAGAGTTAATGATAGCAAAAAACGGTGGCCAACTGTCTAAGTTATCTTTTGCTCAAGAATCAAAAAAACAATTTTCAGATGGTGTACCTGTAACTTCACATCCTTATTTAATTTCTCAAGGTATAGATCCTATTGAGTTTACACAAAAAGTGGAAAACATTAATAGACAACAAGCAATGCAAAAAGCCATGAGTGGTATGTCACCTCAACAATTAGAACAGATGTTGATGATGCAACAAATGATGCAGCAGGCAGGTCAAATGCCACAGCAAGGTCCTCCACAAGAACCTATGGTGGACGAGTCCATGGAAATGGCAAGGTATGGTGCTGAATTAGAAAAATATCAAGATGGAAACGAGAAAACCAAAACAGCTGTTGATCTTGATTTAGCTAAGAGGTATGCGAATATGGATATTAAAATAAATCAAGAGGGTATTGAAGAAACTAAGTATAAACCCATTCAAGCTCAGAAAAAGAAAGGTTATTATGGTGATGCCATAAGAAATACGCCTGGTTTTCTTAAAAGATTTGAAGGAATATATCCAGATTTAGATAATTTATTATATGCTGTAGAAAATCAAAAAGGTAGGGGTTCAAACCCTGTTGTAGCAAAATACCAAAGATGGCTTAATGAAACCTACATACCAAGTGTAGTGGAAGATATGAAGCAACAAACATTAGCGGTAGGTAAAAATTGGAGTGATAATCAAACAGAAACTTACACCGCAAGTCTTATAAAAGATTATGGTTTCAACAATGATAGTGACAATGCGGCAGAGACATATGATGGTAAATGGGGTACAGTTAGTTCTTCAAAATCACCTATTTCATTTACAATTACGGCAGATGAAGGAATAAAAGTGGCACCACAAGAAGAAGTAGAACCTGACTTAATTGAACCAAACGAATATACACCGGTAGGGGAAGAACCTGAAATACCTATGTATATACAAGATAAGATAGGGATGGCTAATACAGCGATGCTTAATCCTAGAAAAGGTAGACCATTTGTTTCACAAATTAATACTAATTCAAGTTTTAGAACAAAAAGTCCTGTATATATGGCTCAAGCTGCATTGGCTAAAGATAGTGCCGATGCCCAAGCTGTAATGGCTTATGCTGGTCCGCAAGCAGGTTCATCTAGAATGGCTGCTAATTCTGGTAATACTTTACAGAATTTATCAGGTATAATAGACAGAGTTCAAGGTTCAAATGTTGATGGATTAAACCAATTTTTAGCAAGAGATAGTGCTATGAATCTTAATGTAGATCAGTATAATGCAGGTGCTAGAGAAAGAGAGTATGATAAAAATGAAGCCAGTATGGAAAATTATAACAACTGGATGAATAAACGAAATACATTATTTTCTAATCAATTGAGCAATGCTTACACAAACAGATCTGATGCACGTAATGTTTCAAACGCTTTTCCTAACATGAGTATTGATACAAATTCAGGTGGTGATATTTTTATGAGAAACCCTAGAGCAATTAATGCAACAAGAAGTTCAACACCAGCTGAACTAAAAGCACAAAGAGAAAGAGATTTAAATCATGTAATGCAAATGTTTCCTAATATAAAAGATCCTGGAAAAACTGCAGATTGGTTAAATGGTCAAAAAGCAAATAACGCGTATACACCTAATAACATTGATCCTAATACAATGGATCCTGCACAAGTTGCTGCGATGTTACAAGCAATGAAAGCAAAACAAGGGAAAGAAATAAAAAAATATGCTACCCCTTTTTATTCAGGTAAGGTTGGTGGTTTTTAAACCTAAAAAGTGCATTGTAAAAACTTTTAATATTTAATAAATTTTAGTAATTTAGTACTATGGCAACATATATACCAGGAATAGAATCCTACATACCAACATATACTCCGTTTGAACCAGACTTCAAACTAACAAGTATGTTGATGCAACAAAGGCAAGACCGTTATGATACGAATCACAAAGAGATGAGTGATTTATATGGTAGTGTTGTTTATTCTGATTTGTCAAGAGAAGACACTAAAGAGCAAAGAGATTATTTTGCTAATCAATTAACATCACAAGTTCAAAAAATATCAGGTTCTGATTTATCATTACAACAGAATGTGGACGCGGCATCAGGTGTGTTCAAGCCATTCTTAGAAAATAAATTAATTCAACAAGATATATATAGAACATCTCGTTATAAAAGTGAGATGGGTAAAGCTCAAGCTTTTTTAAAATCAAATGATCCAAAGCAAAATGATAAGTTTAGTGAATTACATTTACAAGCTTTACAATTTCAAATGGAAGATTTTGTAAATGCATCTCCTGATGAAGCTATGGGTATGGCTGTTCCTGAATACGTTGCAGGCGTAAATTTATATAAAGAAGCCAGTGAGTATTTAAAAGAATCAGGTATTGAAGTTGAAGATTTTTATTTTACTCCTGATAACAAATTTATAATTAAACAAAAAAATGGGTCCCTTGTAGAAGATGTTGCTTTTGATGCGGTTAGAAGAGGG
>TARA_R110000765_G_scaffold377006_2_pt1 | contig 14525 bp, 17 predicted proteins | sample TARA_R110000765 | Tara Oceans TARA_R110000765 (sample SAMEA4398168) | marine metagenome | biome: Polar Biome; feature: [MES] marine water layer (ENVO:01000295) within the mesopelagic zone...; material: water (ENVO:00002006), including particulate matter (ENVO:01000060) such... | reverse complement strand
AGGTCATAATTAAGAATATGGTACAGACGCAAGTTCAAGATTATGAAAGACAGCAGTTAGCGCCAACTGATTTTTAATCCCGTATCTAATAAGAAAAAACCTAAAAATAATTAGGTATCAAAAATGCTATCCCTACAAGTCCGGTATAAAAATAGCTAAAATTGTTAATACAAGCAATTAAACAATAAAAACTTATATACAGTATAATGTTACAGTAAACGGTTTAGAAACCGTTAGAAAGGAAAGATATGACAGTAGGAAAGAACAGAGAGGCGTTAAGAGAACTACGCAGTGCACATCCAGAATGGACACAATATGTACTTGTTGAAGAGCTAGAGAAAGTAACTGGTGAAAAAATAACCGTTCAACGTGTAGGCCAAATACTTAAGCGAGACGCTTTAGCTACACGACATTACAAAGAAAAATCTCTCGTAGCTTGTGCATTGTGTGAAAAACCAACAGAAGGTACTAAATTACACCCTGCGTGCAGAGTTGGTTATTATTATGAAACTGTCCGCTGTAGAATTTGTGACAAGCCACGCGTGATGCTTAAGTCAATGGTAAAGCGCATGCGCACAAAGGGCCAGCAAAACTTCTACTGCACAAGAGATCACTTCCTTGTTGGCAAAGGCCGCGGGTTTTCTTAGGGTTTACATTTTCTGCCGTATACATTATAATGTTCAAATCTACAAGAAGGAGATTGAGCATTGACAAAACGTACATCAGTTTATATTGACCCGTTAATTTTAGAACGCTTCACTGAAGCTGACTGGCCGCACGCCAGCCAAAACCGTATCAGGTACAGGACCGACCTAAAGCCACCGACTAAAGAGGACGTGGCTCTTGTGCTATCTTGGAATCCTGAAGCAGTGGTATGTAACCCAAGGCAAGCTGTACGTATTCAAGAATTTGTAGCTAAGCTAAATTCTAACATTCCTGTGCAAATTGCACGGTGCGTATCCCCTTGTGAACTTTCAGGTATGTGGTTTATGTCGCCAATTGAAATTGAAGCTGCCGAAGAACATGAACGCAGTCTTGCTGCGCAGGCACGTCGATGGATGGCTGAAGCCCGCTCCGTAGTCAAATATGATACCACGGGTGAAATTATTGAAGGATCTCGCCGAACTCCAGCTAGAGATACACTTCCTATTTATGCTAATGATATTAAGAAAATTATGATGGAACATCGTGATGAATGGAATGACGATACCCGTCAGGTGGTCAAATGGTATAAGAAAGAAAGAAAACTTTTCTTAGCTAAAGGACAAATAGACCGACTACTTTCTGGCACAATGTCAAGAGTTTACATTCGCGCAAAAATTATTAAGCAAAACTAGGAGGTTGGTTTACATGACAATAGGTGAATTGGAAGCTACAAATGAGCTAATGACACAGTACGAGCCAATGGTCCATAGTTTTTTAAGAAACACAACATTTAAGGATCCAATGTTAGATTACGATACAGCAGCTCAGGATCTAAGATTAGCATTAGTACGAGCAACCAAAAAATGGGATCCTGAAAAAGGCGCGCAGTTCATTACATACGTGTACATGGCAATGCTAAATGCAAAGCGTACACTTCAAGGTAAAGCTGTGCATCATCCGTGGACTGAAGATATTTCTGAAATGGAAATTACTGGTCACTATGGTGCAGAAGAACCGACACTTTACGAGTACAATATGGATCTAACTATTTACGAAAAAGCACTTGCTAAACATTTGGTAGATGGACGCGGAATGTCAGAATTGCGGCGTATGGTATTAACTGACGCCGAAATTATTCATGATCTCAAATCAGTACGAGAGATAGGAAAAGCTCTTCGCGGTTTACGTAAGAAGTTTGCTTTTCTAAAAGAAAACGCTTGATACAGGTCGACCACAAAGGTTCAGACTTTTTACTATCCTTTGATGATTTTGATGGGGATCTCAAAGAAGTTAGAGAACTGCCTGTGCGCGTGTATGACAAAAAACGCAAAGTATGGGTTGTACCTCAGCTTGCCTTTTTTACTATTGACCACCTAGAGTGCCCGTGGACACCAGCCGCAGTTGAAGCAGGCGCAGCTATACGTAAAGCCTTGCTAAATCTAGTTGATTACAAATTTGTTGAGCACCAGCCTGATAACAAAGCGCGTAACTATCAAATGACTGGCATAGAGTGGCTAAAGAAGGCCAAGAAGGCACTTCTGGCTGACGATATGGGGTTAGGCAAGTCTTATCAATCATTGCGCGCAGCAATAGAAATCGGTGGTAAAGTATTAGTGCTTTGCCCAGCTTCATTGAAGTATAACTGGCGAAATGAATTTCGCAAGCATTTTGATATAGAACCTCAGGTAGTTAATGGATTAAAAAAGAAACGTGAACAGCAGTGGGCCGAGGACCAGCAATACGTAATTGCAAACTACGATTTGTTATTGTCAGACAAAGACGTTATGCCTAAGCAATGGGATGTGATTATTGCAGATGAAGCGGTATATCTTAAGACTCATAAATCACAAAGAACCAAGCTAGCTAAAAGACTTAAGAGCACTTACCGTTTTGCTTTATCAGGAATTCCTATGGAAAATAACTTGTTAGAGTTTCATTCAATATTTGAATGGATTAGACCTGAGTTGCTTACGTCACCGTATCTATTCAAGCAAAAGTATTGTATATTAGACTGGGCTGGCAATGTGGTAGGCTATAAAAATATGGCTGAACTACATTTAGTCACAAGTCCTTTTGTACTAAGACGAATGAAGGAAGATGTGCTTAAAGATTTGCCACCCAAGATATACACGGATCTTCCGTTAGAAATGTCTCCTGCGCAAGCTAGAGGATACGCGGCTATAGTTGACGAGTTTTTGGACTGGCTAAGAAACGAGACAGGTAAAGATTGGCAAAACAATATTCTAACCAAGCTAATACGCTTAAGGCAGTTTGTTGAATTCCCAGAATTGGTAGGCTTGAACATGCCTTCTGGCAAGCTAGAGATGCTTCGTGACGTTTATCAAGAGGCAGGCAAGATAGTTGTATTTACATCCTTCAAAGAGAGTGTCAAGTTGCTTGAAAAGTCATTCAAAGGAGCCATGGTTATTTCTGGCGACGTTAAGAGCATGGAAGAACGCTTTAACATAATAGAAGACTTTAATCAGAGAGATTCTGGAATTTTGCTATGTACAGATGCTGGCAAATTTGGTTTGAATATCACCGGAGCGAGTACAATAGTACACTACGGATACGTTTATAACCCTGCCACGATCATCCAGCGGGAAGATAGACTACATAGATTTGGGCAGCAGAATACAGTAAATGTTATTAGACCTTACTTTCTCAATTCAATTGATGAAGGAATTATGTCTATATTTAAACGAAGACTGATAGCTGCAACAGAATTTATGAATGAGTCCGAAGTTATGTCCACTACTAAGTTATCTAAGCAGGACTACATGGATATTATATGGGGAGTAGGCGTTGGCGACTAAGAAAAAAGATACATATGCAGACTATACGGCTACGGACTTACTAGCGTTCTGGAGATTGGCTTTCTTTGAAGAGTACAAGCAAGAGTACACAGGCGGTGGGTTTATTGGGCATGATTTATCGGCGCTAAAGGCTGCGCTTGAGAAGCATGACGTATACGAAATACTGCGTGCCATCCGTGTTGGGATTGGCGCTGGAGAAAAGTCTTTGAAATACTTTATACAGAAAATAGCTAGGTACGTGCCTAAAACTGATCAGCCTCGCTTGACTTTTTTAATTGCGGAATATGCTAAACCCGAACAGAAAAAACTTTGGGCTGACTTCAAATTTTTGGAAACCAAATGGTTCCCTGATGCTCAAGATTTTCAGCGAAAAGAAGATATTGTTGAAAAGCTGAACAATTGGGTATCGCGCGTTGCACGTGCGGGGGCAAGAGTGTAATATAGCCCCTTTACACTAAAGATCATATTACTGGTTAGATTGTTAATAAAGCAATAGACAAATAAATAAGAACGGTGCAGGAGAACAAGTTTGGATAATTTTAGGTTCATTGAATCAGGTTTGATTTTTGGTATTAGGACAATTGAAGATTTACGCAAGGTAACATTTACGTCAGATGACTTTGCAAACTTTGGAAGTACATTCCAGTTTGTAACAGATCACGTTGATAACTATCGGCAATTTCCTACGGTAGATCTTTTAATGGAAAAGTTTCCAGAATTAGTAGCTGAAGCAAAGGGAGTTGAACTACAGTACGCTCTCGATGAATTTCGAAATCAGGTTATCTACCGTAGAACACGAGATGTAATTCGTGGTCAACAAGCATTGCTGAAAGAAAATCCAATTCAGGCACTGCGAAATATTCGTACTGAAATTGACACGTTAGAACTTAGATATGACGACGATATAGCACTGTATGATAATGGATCACTTCAGCGTTTAGAAGAGTATGAGCAACGTGCAGAGTTACGTCGTTCTGGTCAAGAAATTCTTGGTATCCCGGTTTTTGTTGACACAATTAACAAAACTGGTGTTGGTTTGATGCCTGGAGAAATGCTATCAGTTTTTGCAAGACCTACTGTTGGTAAAACTTGGGCTTGCGTATTACAAGCCGTAGTAGCTGCTAAGGCAGGATTCAAAACATTGTTTATTACCACTGAGATGCCAGTTAAACAAATCAATATGAGAATTGACGTTGTTATGGCTTTTAAAATGGGTTACAATTTTTCGCATAGATCTCTGCGTGCTGGTATTGGACTGGATACTGATAAGTATGCCGAATTCCTTCAAAAGCTTGCTGGCGAAAATCTAATCATGAGCGATAGAATTGCACAGAGTAAAATAACAATTGATGGAATTGCATCTCTTGTTAGAAAACACAAACCTGATCTTCTGATAATTGATGGCATGCAACTTGTATCGCCCAGTCAGCAATCTTCGGCAGTATGGCAACGAATGCACGATCTTTTCTATGACGTCAAGACTTTGTGCACAGTCAACGATATGGCCGCTATGGTGTCCACACAGGCCAACAGGAATGCTGCAAACGTATTTGATCCACCGAAGCCTGAAGAGGTTGCATTCGGTGACGCACTGATTCAGGCTTCTGATATGGCCTTTTCTATTGCCAAAGTGGAAGACGAAAACATGCAACGATCCTTCGCACTCCAGAAGTATCGTGATGGTGACCCACCAATGGAGTATGTTACATTCGATTGGGATGTAGACCGCGGAAGAGTAGGAGAAAGATAATGTCTGAATTACTTATAAACCACTATTCACTTAAAGGCGATCTTTACGAAGACCCAGTTAGATCTAATCTGGATTATGAATTTCGAACAGCTCCAGGGTCTCGGCGCACATATTCACTTCGTGAAGGTAATAAAACCTTAGCCGTATTGTGTATGGCAGTTTGTTCTGACGTTCCTATAAACATGCAAGAGCTGGAAGATATGAGTTATTTTTATCCAGTTTTTACCGGCAGTGGCCGAACTTGGCCAAGTGTAGGTGTTTTCTATACTGTATGGAGTTATGAAAAAGGGGCTGGTAGAGAAATTGTTATGCGCGCTGCAAAACATTTGCTAGAAAATAATTTTTTAGAACTAATGCCCACTTTGCGTAGATTAGTTACTTTATCTCCGCCAACAGAAATGGCTAGGAAATTTCACTTGGCTAACGGGGCAGAAGTATTTCGTGAAAATGAGGATAGTGTAAATTATGAGTACTCGGTGACAAAATGCTTACTAAGTTAGATTGGCGCGGAGCTTTGGTAAAAGCTGGAATTGACGTTCCTGATAACAAAGAGGAATTTGCTATTCCATGCCCATTTCATGATACAAGTCATGCAGGCTTGTCTATAAATACTGAAAAAGGTGTTTGGATATGCCATGCAGGATGCGGTGAGGGCAGGATTGTAGATTTCTTAGAGGCACTGCTAGACATAACCTCTAATGAGGCCCTTGAGATGGCCATGGCTGAATTTGATGAGGATGAAGAGCTGCTTGATGAAGACTTCTTTGGAAACGATCCAGAATCAACAGTCATTCCAAACAGAGAGGTAGTCTTCCCATTTATGCCTGCATTAGAATACCCTACTTGGATTCTTAATCGTGGGTTTACCGAGCAGCAGTTAAAGGCATGGGAGTGCACTGTAAACAATTCAACCGGATCTTTTATTATTCCTATAAAAGACCACGAAGCCAAACTTGTAGGATGGGTATCACGAAAAGCGCCAGATAAGGCTGGATCTAAATATGTGTATAGTTTAGGAATGCGTACTAGCCAGGTTATTTTTGGTTTATCACGAGTTCTAAAAGGAGTAGATAAACTATATGTAACTGAGGGCGCACTTGACGCAATTTGGTTGGACCAGCATGGTTATTCGGCCGTAGCTTTGCTTGGTATACATATGTCTAATGTACAGCAAGCTTTGCTTCTATCAAAACGACCAGGAGAAATTGTACTTTGTTTAGATAAAGACGAAGATAGGATTGTAAAAAAAACTGATGGTACAATAACTATCAAAAACCCAGGACTAGACGCTAGAGACAAAATTCAAACTCGACTCGGTAAGATAACTATGGCCGGTATGATTACTATACCAGACGGGTATAAGGATGTACAGGATATCCGAGATCCAAAGTTACTTGAACAAGTGCTTTCTGCCAGTTCTGAGTTTTTGATCTAATTTTGATGAAAAAATAATCAACAATTATGTATAATGATGTACGTGGGCATCAATGAATGCCTACTGAAATTTTGAAAGGCGCAAGACGCCAGTGGAGGATAATATGCCAGGTATTGGAAGTATTTCGGGACAGAGAGCTCAAGTAAAAACTGAGCGTGGTGATGGTCAATCTTTTGGTCGTGAGTTGTGGCTCAAGGGTGGTGACGTTGCAAACGTTATGATTGTACCCTCTGGTGGAGAGGATGATGGACGTTTGGATCAGTTTTGGTTGATTTCACCAAGAATGGTAACTGATCAAGGAAAGCAGTTTTTTCCAACTATTCTATGCGAAGACGGAAATACACCTCCGGCTGAATTTTCTACTGAGAAACCTCAACACAAGTTTGGTATGTGGGTCTATTGCTATAATATTGTTCATCCTAAAAATGATCCTACCAAGGATTTCACCGAGAAGGTTCTACCGTCAGGCACCAAGCAATACATTGAAGAAATCAATGATTTCGTTGTATTTCAGCGAGGTTTTGGTCGCGGAGACTATCTTTGGAATTCCGTTGTAACTATTAATGATGAACAAGGAACACTTACTGGATTCCTAGTCAAGATTAGGCGGCAGGGTGACGGCATGCAAGACACTATCTTTACTGTTACAGCTGTGCCAGAGCGAGTGCTTACGCTAGACGATGAGCTAGCCGCACGAGCGGCTGAGTTGCCCACTATCTTAGAGTTCTACGGTTCACGCAGTGCACGAGCGTTGTCCCAAGCACGCGGTGAAACTGAAGAGTCTGCACCAGCAACTAAAAATGTAGCCGATACACTTGACGAAGGTGACGATTTCTTTGGCGGCGACAGTACGGGTGAAGAAAAGCCTACGGTTGTTGATACGGACATTTTCTAAAAATCAATGGGCGAGTTTATTTAAAAAAGTAGACTCGCCCATTGTCATTCATTCAAAAAGGAAGATTATATGAGTAAAGATTGGGTTCTAGACCTTAGAACTATGCATGATCATTACGAATTTCATGAAGCGTTAGATAAGATGGATAAAACTGATCCAGAACTTCTACAAAAGTTTTTGAAATTTAGATTAGCGTTTATGCGTGAAGAAATGGCAGAATTGGTTAGTGCGGTAGAGTTGGAAGACGCTGAAGAGGTTGTGGACGCTCTCATTGACATTTGCGTAGTAGCAATTGGTACATTAGATCTTTTTGAAGTTGATGCACATAGTGCTTGGGAAGAAGTTCTTAGAGCTAATATGTCTAAAAGAAAAGGAATCAAACCGGGCAGGCCTAATCCGCTTGGGTTACCAGATTTGATGAAACCAGAAGGTTGGACCAGCCCCAATCATGCTGGAAATCATGGTTTACTTTCTACTGCATTTGATGTATTGTAGATAAGTAAAGTTTGTTAAGGAGAATAGATGTCAATAAAAGATGAGTATGAAACAATAATGGGTACTGTTACCCACACGTTGCATGCTGATGAGATAGAGGAAACCGAGCCCACCAGGGTACTTAAAGAATGCATAGCTCTTCAGACTAAGAAATCTGAAGATTACAATAGCTTTGTAAAGCTGGCAGATTATTGGCCGCACGGGCTGCAATCATTGCATGACATGATGCATGTAAAGATGAAGCGTCTTGAGTCGTTGCTGGAGGCGTCGGAAGTAGGTTACGCTACGCCTAAGTTTGAATCAATTGAAGACACAGCTAAGGATTTAGCTGTATATGCTTCTTTCTTTGTAGCGTATGCTCGAGGTAAGATGGATGGTCAAAACCCTAATAATGATATTTTCAATCAGCCGCAGCTGGCAGAACCGTTTACTATTACTAGCCCTACACCAAATGGCTGGATATTTGGTAACACGCCAAAAAATTCATGAATGAAAAATGGAATAAACGCTTTATGGCCATTGCGCAAGAAGTTGCGTCCTGGTCTAAAGATCCTCTTAGACAGGTAGGAGCTGTAGCTGTAAGTCCTTATGGCAGGCAAATTGCTGAAGGCTATAATGGCTTTCCAAGTATGATAGACGACGATGAAAGGCTTGAAGATCCAAACGTCAAACTTTTGTATGTGGTTCATGCTGAAATGAACTTAATTTATAATGCCGCCAGCGAAGGCGTTAGCCTTAGAAATTCTACAGTATATGTAACTTTGTATCCTTGCCATGAGTGTGCAAAAGGTCTGATTAGCGTAGGTGTAAAATTGATACTCGTGCCAAGCGCTGAGGCAGGTCGTCACAATAGTGGTAAATGGGAAAATTCGCATAAGCTTGCTGAACATATGTTCACTGAAGCACAAATAGACGTGCGTGCAATAACAGAGTATGAACACGAGGAGTAAAGTATGCAAATAATAAAGGGACAAGGTTTTAATGACACATATAAAATGGTTATTAAAGAGCTTTTAAATAGCGGACGTAAGACTAATCGTCGTGGTGAAGCTATGATGATGGAAGATTTTATAGTTATGGAAATGGCAAACCCTCGTGATCGAGTGCTTACACGAAAAGCCCGTGACGCTAGTCCTTATTTTATGGCCGGTGAATTTTTGTGGATGTATGCAGGTAGATCAGATCTTGCTGGATTAGTGCCATACAATACATCTGTAGCTAGGTTTAGTTTGGATGAAAATAAAAATCTATTCGGCGCGTATGGTCCGCGAATTATGGCCCAGTTTCTAATGGTAGTTGCCGAGCTAAAAAAGAATCCGTATAGCCGTCAAGGTTACGTGAGCGTTCATCAGTCGGAAGACAACTTTGGCGGAGCAGGCAATAACTATCCGTGTAACGTTGGTTTTCATCTTCAGATGGAAAATGACAAACTTGCTATGAACGTTTTTGTTCGTTCACAGGATATGATGTTTGGTTTCCCATATGACGCTTTTCATTGGACCATGCTTCAAGAAATTGCGGCTAAAGAAATTGGAGCTGAGCTAGGCACCTTTAGAAATGTGGTATCTAATTGTCACGTTTATTTAAAGCACGAAGATCAGCTTAAACGTATACTAAATGAATTTCATGATACACCAGAAGACGGCATTATGGAAAAAATGCCGGCCAAGCCTCTTGAGATTAGAGGTGTGGTTTCAGAAGCTTTTGATGCGGTTACTAAGGGTGGCTCGTATAATGATACAGGTTCATCGTATTGGAATGGGCTACTTGACGTTTGTTGGGCAAAAATTCAAAAAGATCACGCAGGCATGGACTTAACCATACCTCCTTCGTTTGGTAAAATGATTAAGTATCGTGAAGCAGTAAGGAAGACACAAAATGAAAAATAATACGGTTCTCGATATTCAGCAAGAGTTTACGCGACTTCTTAAAAATGAAGAATTTGTGATAGATAAGTCAGGAGTAAAAACGGTAGAAATTGCCGGCGCAACGTTTGAGGCCAACACCCCAATCATTTTTGGTATAGAAAATCAGGAATATATTGAGCGTGAACTCAAGTGGTACCTGTCTGAGTCTTTAAACGTAAATGATATGGAAGGGCAAGTGCCAGCCATTTGGCAGCAGATTTCTTCAGAAGAAGGAAAAATTAATTCTAACTATGGCTGGGCCGCGTTTAGCCGAGCTAATGGTAATCAGTATACAGGAGCTGCTCTAGCACTCCTAAATGATCCATACACGCGTCGTGCCATCATTATCTATACCAGACCATCCATGCAGGTTGAATACAACACCGATGGCATGTCAGACTTTATCTGTACTAGCACTGTTCAGTATCTATACCGTGATGGCAAATTGGACGCCATTGTAAATATGCGTTCTAATGACGCAGTATTCGGATATAAGAATGATTATGCATGGCAAAAGTATGTTCTTGACGGGCTTGTTTCGGGTCTTCAGATTTCCCCTATGTTTACTGAGCCTATAGAGGCTGGTAAGATTATATGGAATGCTGGTAGTTTGCACGTGTACGAAAGACACTTCAAGTTTATATTAGGGGAGTAACATGGCCTTAGAGCTACGCAATGTCCTGGATGACAGGATACAAAGTTGGAAAGGCGCTCTCGCCAAGTGTGTTGCAGTAGGATCTGATGCTTCTCCGGCTTTGAGAAGTATAGAAGTCAGTCTTGGCACTGGCCCATACTTGGTGTATGATGAGTTGACAGACATACGAAAACCTGGTATTTTTACTAGCCTACCTTGGGTGCACCGTGCTGGTGAGCAAAATGCCAGCAAAATTATACAACTAAATAATAGTAACGAAAATTGTGACAAGTGCGAATTTCGTGAAGATATGAGTGGCCCTAACTTAGGATCTGGCAATATGTTGCCTAAATATGTTGTTCTTAAAGATCCTTTGATGAGCATAAAAGCTGAAGCATATATGCGCGCGGCAATGGCTAAGGCTGGTGTTTTGGCTTACAGCTGGATTACATCACCTATAAAATGTCATATGACGGGGGTTACCAGGGTAAAACCCGCGCAGCTAACACGGTGCACACCTAGGTTATTGGAAGAGTTAGATCTGTTAAATCCAGAACAAATTTTAACAGTAGGAACAACTCTTTTCAACCTTTTAATGAAACAAAATATTCATACCCCAATAACACCATTGTTAAATCTAGATTTCTTTATTACAAAAAAATGGAGTTGGCAGCCAGTAGATCCGTCAGAGTATGCACATCATTTGAGAGCGCAGCTTTCATAAAGGATATTTAATGAAAATAGGTTACGCGTGGTTTGGGCATTTATCGGATATTAGGTCCGGGTATGGTGTAGCATCTGTAGATGGTAATGCTCCGTATAGCGCAAGTATAATAAACGAATTTCTTAATCGTGGACATTCTGTGTACGCAATGAATTCTGACAGAGATGCTCCTATAATAGAAAAACTTGGTAAATCCGCTTTTGCAGCATTTTCTCGTAACAAAAGAGCTGCGGCTTACTATGATTTGCATTGGGCTGATCAAAACGATTTTCCAGAGCTAGATATATTACTATTGGAATGGCGAAATAATCCAGTAGACGCTGGACAGCGTACTAGGCTTTTAGATTGGTATTCAGGTACAGGCACGGCCGTGATTGTAATAGATTTAGATCATGGGCTGACTGAGGAAGATGAAGTACTCTGGAGATTTGATATGGTGTTAGAACCGTCTTTAGAACCTAGAGAATTTTCAATTACGCGTCATTCGGCATTTTTACCATTTGATATCAATGATTTAAGACAGTTTCCAATGTTAGCACCAGAAGGCGATAATCTTGTAGTGTACGTGGGCACACAAAAAGATAAGGAAGAATCTATGGATCTTTGTATTGCGCCTCTTGGAAAGTTGTACCCAAACCAGATACATTTTTGGGGTGATTGGGACCGCAAACGTTGGCCAAGCATAGTTCACCACTCGAACGCAAATTCAAGTGAGTTCAGAGAGATCTATGGGCGCTCCGTGCTTACACCATTACTGTGTAAAACTTCATTTGATGTGACCGGCAATATAACTTCAAGACTTTCTGAAGCACTTCTTTTTGGGACATTGCCCATAGGCTTTGAGTCTAATATTGCTACTAACGAAATTTTGCCAATTGATTGCATAGCCGAAGATCATTGGGATATTCTTGCTATGTTGAAATTTTCTTTATTTAATAAACCGAAAGCGCGGGAGTTTTTGCGAAATAAAATTATTGAACGTTTAGAGCCGCTGATAGATGTGCGGCTGTTTGTTGATAAAATCCTACTTTAATTTGTATAATAGTATACAAAGTACATAAGGATAACAATGGTAACTGTAATTAAAGCTAAAAAGGTGCTAATCAAAAAAGCGCCGGCCCCAATAGACCTGTTTGCTATGAAGCTATATGCAAAGCCCGGCATGCACCACATGACGGAGTCTAACGTTGATGAGCTTATAGAGTGGATGGGACATCAATCTAAACTTGTAGTAGATGTTGAAACTACAGGTATAGATTTGCGCGGCAGGGATGAAATATTTGGTATTGGAATTGGAACTAAGGATATACAGTGGTGGATTCCTAATTGCAATCAAATAGAAGATTCAGCCGTTACAGCGTCTAGTAGCGTAAGTTTTTATAGATTCATCTCAGCGTTGGAAAAAATTCCAGCGCTAATTGCATATAACTTGAAATTTGATATGGCCGGACTACTAATGAAATGTAAGTACAATCCGCCTAGGTCTCAAGAGTGGATAGACATAATGCCAATGGTTCGTATGGTGCTATACGATCACAAGCCTAACATGAAGGCAACTGCAGCCTGCACACGCTTTGTAGGGCCATCAGAAATCCAGTATGACTACTTTTTTAAGAAGCAAATTACAAAAAGTAATAAACTCCAGAGATTTGATTATGCAGGAGAGTATAACCTTGGTACGTATTGTATGGGTGATATCTATTCAGAAGCGCTAGTATTTAATGCCGTACTAACTAAAATTAAAGACTGGCAGCTTACGGGTCTATACGAGCATCATAAAAAGCTTACCAAGACTCTAATGAACGCTGAAAATATTGGAATGTATTTTGATAGAGAATATTGTCAACGTAGTTATGATAGGCTTTCGGGACGAATGCTAGAGCTTCAGAGTGAAATTAACGATCTGGCTGGGCGTGAGTTAGATATTGCCAGATCCACAGATGTAGCAAATATGTTCCATGGTTTTGGAATCAAGTCTCCCGTTATAACTGAAAAAGGTAATGAGAGTTGGGACAAAAATGTATTGAAACTTATCAATCATCCCGTTGCGGTAAAGATTCGTGAGTTTCGTGCGTTGGGTAAACTTGGCGAGACTTACTTTGCAAATTATCTTGCAGTACCAGGTAACGTGCTTCATCCGCAGTTCAAAAATTGGGGTACGCGTACCGGTCGTTTATCTTGCGGTGAGCCAAATGTACAAAATTTAACCAAGATGCTTTTATCATGGGCTGATCTTGCTAACTATGTAGAAATAGACGATGACGATGAAGTTGACGCGGCAATGCCTATGGACTTTGATAAGGCGGCCAAGATGGCAGAGTTTGATGAAAACGTACATCTATCGGTTAGGCGAGTGTTTATACCTAGACCTGGTTACACTTTAGTTGGCTTTGACTATAAGCAAATTGAAATGCGTGTTTTGTTTTCATTCCTTAATAATAATACTATTTTACGAGAAATGGAAGACCCTACGTGGGACGCCCATGACGCAACTGCAAAATTAATTTGGGATGTTGTACCTGGGGACGATACTTTTGAGTATTATAGGCAAATTGCAAAGACAATTAACTTTGCGCTAGTCTATGGCATTGGTAATAAAGCTCTTGCTAAAAGTTTGGAAATGACGCAAGAAATCGCATCTGAATTCAAAAAAACATACATGGAAAAAATTCCTGAAATGAAAGCTTTCCAAGAAAAAATCTTAGAAACTTTAAATATTCGTGGGTATGTCAAAAACCGATATGGTCGACGGTATTCTGTTTCTCCAGACCAGGTGTACAAACTTACAAATTACATTGTGCAGGGAACTTCAGGTGAATTTGTATGTGAGCGTATGAATGCACTTGACGAATTCTTAGCGGACAAAAAAACAAATATGATATCTCAGGTTCATGACGAAGTTGTATTTGAGGTGCATAGCTCTGAAATGGGCGTGCTGCAGCAGTTGAAAGATATTCTTGAAGAACCTACTCTTGGTGTACTACTTCCGGTAGACATGAATTTTTATAATCCAAGCTTTGTTCAAAAAGCAAAGATTACACTGGAAGAAGCAATGGCTATGAAGGTATAGCATGTGTAAATATATATGGAAATCATATAAAAATGGTGTGCTTGCCGGTCTGCGCGATATGTTAATTTGGCGTTATAGAGTAGTTAATAAATTAATTATTTCAAAAAATAATTTTGAATGCAGTATAAATTATGTAGATAAAGAGGAGGACTAA
>TARA_R110000765_G_scaffold93810_4_pt1 | contig 14555 bp, 20 predicted proteins | sample TARA_R110000765 | Tara Oceans TARA_R110000765 (sample SAMEA4398168) | marine metagenome | biome: Polar Biome; feature: [MES] marine water layer (ENVO:01000295) within the mesopelagic zone...; material: water (ENVO:00002006), including particulate matter (ENVO:01000060) such as...... | reverse complement strand
GTTAGCTGTATTGATGTATGTTTATTGTAAGTATTCATAGTTTGTATCTCCTTATGTATAGGGAGAGCAGTGATACACCACTCTCCCTTATCTGGCTTAAGCAAGCTTTTCACCCTTGCTTTGAGTACCTTTAGTAGATTCTGGTAAGAATGCAACATAAGGACCACCCCATTTATTGGTTAGTAACCTTGCTTTTACATCTGCACTAGGTTCAGGAATGAAGAAGTTCACTTCAGCTTTCTTCAGTGTACCTTGTTCAGTCATTGTCTTAGCAAGAGCTTCTACTGAATCAGCATTGAACTGACCTTCAGGGTCTGCTTTAACAACAATCTTGTTCTTAGTATTTCTCCAAATAGACACATTACCTTCATATAGTTTAGCCATGTTAACCTCCAGTTATTAAGTTGATTATAAAATTGATTGAATGTCTATGGAATATCCGTAAGAGGAGAGAACCAAAAGACAGCCCCAGCTTAGCGCAGAGAGGCTCGGTCTGTCAAGTTTGAGTCGGTTTCTCAGAGAAAGCGTAAAGTTTAAACTAATTACTATCTACTGGTGGGTGACACTATCTGTGTGTATGTTGTGGTTTATATATGGTAGTTAGATAGGTGCAATCGTTTGTATGTAAGGGTTTAAGAGTAAGTATCTAAACTATCTAAGTTTTAGAAAGTAATCCTTAGCTACGTAGATTACCTTATATTACACTAGATTCAAATTTGGAGAGTGATGTATCTGAATTTTATAGATATTTTAGATAGTTTAGATAGTATTCTTTCGTATATATGGTGTAAACCCTTAATATGCAAGGACATTTGGTTAATTTGTTGTAAACTTTCGCTATCTAAAACTCAACATGTTGTGTCAAGTATGCTTTTAGATACTAGATAGTTGCACAACCTTACACCAAATGAACTACAACCTGTAAAGTTTAGTCTTAATGTAAGGTTTAAAGTAGGTTTAATGTCGTGCCATAACCCCCCGACGTATGGGATCATGTATAGGTGTTAAAAATAAAGACAAAAAAAGAGAGAGCCTTGGTAGACTCCCTCCGTTCTTCTGACTTATCAAGCTACATAAACCACTGCTACTTGTAAGGTTCTATCAGAGCGCCCATTCATCAGCTGGAACGCTTGGCACTTAGCTTGTTTTGCTGTGTGATACCATGCTGAGTAAAGGTTTCCGTATTCAGTCCAATCTACTCGGTAATGTTTTCTACGTTCTAATTTCATTGACATATTATGTCTCCATTTTGTTGTGAGGGGAAGCTTGATTGCTTCCCCTCGGGTTATGTTTAGGCTAGCTTAGTTGATTTTAACCTACTACCTTGCACTCCGACCTTTGGCGGCAGGATACTAATTTTAGGTTTCCCGTAGTGATCCCTTCCTAGGACAACGTCCTTACCATTAGCTACTGTAGTCGTAGGATTTAATAACCACCCACTTTCTTTCAGCGCATTAAGCTTAGAATCGCCAGGGCTTGGCTGAAAGAAACTCCACGTATTCAATGGCTTTCCTTCCTTTTTGCTAAGCTCAACACATTTCTCAAACAGTTGCTTAACGTTAGTCGAATTCCAAGCGCCGTCTTGATCGCGCTTCAGGGCTATCTCACCCTTGGTGTTAGCTATCACACTAACATTACCTTCAAATAATTTACCCATAAAGTAAACCTCCAGTATTTAGTCAGTATTTCTCTGACTTGTTATCCCCAGACTTGTTGGGGTATCAACGTTTGTTGATGAATACAGTAGACCATAACTTGACAAGTATGTCAAGTATAAGAGATTATAGACTGATTATATACATATACTCTAACTATATATTAATATATTTTAATTATAAGACTAACACCAAGAGGGGCAAGGGGGGGGTACATGGACACGCGTCGCGACCCTCCCCCCCATATAAGTAAACCTCATATAACAAGAACCAAAAAATCCAAGTGTAAAGTTTCACAAATTGTTGACAGCAGAGTAATTTTAGGCATAATGCTTAGTTATGGACACGCTACCTTTAAAACACACAAAGTGGTCTGACCGTTATGCTTTCGATATAGCGCTTATGCTAGAAGGCAGCGGAGAGACTTTAGACGAAGTAAAAGATCGGCACAATATTACTGCCGAAGATATACTTGTGTTTAATAAAGATCCTATATTTCTTAAGAAGGTAACTTCTTATCGAGATGAAATTAACGAGAAGGGCATGACTTTCAAACTGAAAGCTCGTGCTCAATCAGAAGAACTACTAACTACCTCTTGGAGTTTAATCCACAGCCCAGATACTTCGGCTGCGGTTAAAGCTGACCTTATTAAAGCCACTGTAAAGTGGGCCGGGCTTGAACCTAAGGGTGATGTTACAACGGAGGGCGCAGGTGGAGGAGTTAAAATTACAATCAATCTCGGAGGACAAGAACATCCAGCAACTATTATTGACGCTGAAACAGTTGAAGACACAACAGAGATTGAAAGTTACTAAAAATTTTACCGGTTCGTATGAAGGAAATAGGTCAACATCATTTGACACTATCTCAGAGTATGATGATTTTACTTACAAATTAATACAACTAGGTATATCCTACAGAACTAAGATTCTGAAAAGAAAGAATATACCAACACAGTATATAGTTATACTGCTAGAAAAAGAGGAAACATAATCTAATGGATATTGATTATACCCCTACAAAAACTTGTAGCGAGTTCATGTCGTGCGATGCAAAGATGCGTGTACTTATGGGGCCCGTTGGTTCGGGTAAATCAGTATCAAGTTGCTTTGAAGTAATACGTCGGGCATCTCAACAGAAAGTTAATGCGCAAGGTATTCGTAAATCACGGGTGGCTATTGTTCGTGAAACTGCACGTCAGTTGCAGGATACGACAATTAAAACTTTTTTAGATTGGTTTCCACCGGGAGTATGCGGTCGGTTCATGCGTACTACCAAAACTTTTTTGTTTAAAGTTGGTGAGGTTGAGTGTGAGATAATGTTTCGTGCACTTGATGATGCTGACGATGTTGCCAATCTTAACTCTCTTGAATTAACATTCGCTTGGTTTAATGAGTGTAGAGATATTCATCCGGATATTATAGACGCGATGTCAAAACGTATTGGCCGTTTTCCATCTGCTAAAGATGGCGGGCCATCATGGTTTGGTATGTGGGGTGACACTAATCCCCCGACTATGGATACTTGGTGGTACTATCAAATGGAAGGACTTGATTCTAAAGATGGAGTTAGCCCTAACGATAATGGGTGGGAAGTATTTAAACAACCATCGGGGCGTAGTCCACACGCAGAGAATATAGAAAATTTACCCGACGGCTACTATAATACTCAAGGTAGATCAGATGAATATGTTCGAGTTTATGTAGATGGGGAGTATGGGTTAAGTTCTGCGGGACAACCTGTGTATAAGTATTTTAGACCGGACTACCATATTGCGGGGCAAACTCTACGTCCAATTATAAATGGTGTACGTCCAATCATAGTTGGTATGGATCTAGGCTTGACACCAGCGGCAGTAATAGGGCAACAAGATCCTCGCGGGAGAACGTTGATCCTTGATGAAGCAGTAAGTTTTGATATGGGCATACAGCGTTTTGTTCGCACCGTACTTAAACCACTAATCTTTGAACGGTTTACCGGAGCTCCTATTATGGTTATCTGTGATCCAGCAGGTATACAACGTGCTCAAACTGATGAACGATCAGCAGTAGATATTATTAAAGCAGAAGGTTTGCGTGTAATGCCAGCTAGGACAAATAGCGTGTCAGCACGTTTGTCTTCGGTTGATGATTACTTAATGCGTCAAGTAGACGGCGATGCAGCTTTTCTACTTGATCCAAAATGTACATGGCTTAAAGCAGCAATGATGGGTGGATACAGGTTTCACAAAAAAACTGGGAACATAGAAAAAAATAAACTTTCACATGTCGCAGAAGCGCTACAGTATTTAATGTTGCATATACATTACTCGAGTGATGCAGCATATACATTACAAACAAGACCAGTTAAAAGGGTTGCGGCAACAGGCTGGACTTGATATAATTTGATTGTCACTTGATGTTTTATTTGTGTTACTCTTGTAGCCCTGCTGGTTTGCCCTTAGTGGGGGTTATTTTTTATGTTAGACAAACATAAACTTGTGTGTATACTATTTGACATCTATGATGTAATATAAACTTATTGGAGATTGGTAATGGATAATAAAGAAATGAAATTGCGAGCAGAGTACTATGATGGGCCAGCTTCTGACAGCATGAGCCTTCAGCAGTATTTTATGCGTAACGGTTTTGACCCTAAAAAAGGTACCAAGAAAATGTCTAAAGGTGGGATAGTACCAAAATATAAAGACGGTGGTCTAGTATCTAAACGAAAAATGTATACTTAGGAGGTTGTTTATGATGAAGTGCGGACAAGGTAAACCTTATAAAATGCTATCGACAAAAGTTCGAAGCTATAAGGACGGCGGTGTAGTTTACACTGACAAAAATGATCCTGATGGTAAAATTAAAATGAAGGATCTTCAAGCTATGGAAAAAATGAACAGAGCTAAAAACTATATGATGAATAGTAACTGAGGTATAATACGGTAATGCTACAAGTAATTGACAATGCGACTCTTGTTAAGCAAGAGAAAGAGTTACGAGATAAAGCGCTCGCTGATCGTCAAGCGGACAGCGTCGTACTTGGTCTTACATCTCATCTACGATTATGTTGGGACGCAGCTAAACGTTCTAGGAAACCACTTGAAACAATTATGCTCAGAGCTTTGCGTCAACGTAATGGTGAGTATGAAGCAGACAAATTACAACAGATTCATCAGCAAGGCGGTTCTGACATCTATATGATGATAACAGAAGTTAAGTGTCGTGCTGCTGAAAGCTGGTTGCGTGACATTCTTCTCGACCAAGGAACTCCTCCTTGGGATTTGCAACCAACACCTATTCCAGATTTATCTCCCGACCAAACTGCAGAACTACAAAATGTATTTGCGTCAGAAGTTATGCAGATGATTGATCAACATCAGAAAGCTCCGACACCTAGTGAGATTGCTGAAATGAAAGAAATGCTAACGCAAGACTATAGATTTAAACTTCTGCAAGATGCAGATAACCGTGCAAGAAAAATGAAATTAAAAATCTCAGATCAGTTTGCACAAGGTGGTTGGGGAGAATCATTTAACGATTTTATTACAGACATGGTTACTTATCCATGTGCTTTTTTAAAAGGCCCTGTTGTTCGTAGACAACGTAAGTTAGTTTACACAAAAGATGAAATGGGTAAAACTATTGTAGAAGCTGGTGAAGTTATTGCTCCAGAGTTTGAAAGAGTTGATCCATTTAAAATATATCCAGAACCCGGTATTACTAATATACGGGATGGATATTTATTTGAGCACCACCCATTAAGTCGTAGTGAACTTGCAGATATGATTGGAGTTCCCGGTTACGATGAAGATGCTATTAGAAAAATTTTAGACTTAGGTAATGGTCAATCATGGATTAACGAAGATATTGGGCTGATGAAAGACGAAGAAGAACGTAAGTTCCATACCGAGTCTAGACCTACCGATATTTATGACGCTTTAGAGTTCTGGGGTAAAGTCAGTGGTAAGATGCTCGTCGAATGGGGAATGGACGAAGAAGAAATTGACGATCAAGCTCGTGAGTATGATGCTAATGTTTGGATTGTAGGTAACTATGTTATCAAAGCAGTTCTTAACTATGATCCCCTTGGCGAAAAACCTTACGCTAAAACATCCTTTATTAAGTCTCCAGGAGCGTTTTGGGGTAAAGGGATTCCCGAAATTATAGAAGACGTACAAGGTGTATGTAACGCATCAGCTCGTGCATTAATTAATAACATGGGTATTTCATCAGGTCCTCAAGTTGAAGTAAACCTTGAACGTATCCCACCTAATGAAGATATTACTCAATTACATCCTTGGAAGATATGGCAGGTAACTAATGATCCGTTTGGTTCTAGTTCTCCTGCAGTTCGATTTACACAACCAGATGATAACGCTAATACGTTAATGGCTGTATATGATAAGTTTAGCAAATTAGCTGACGACCATTCAGGTATTCCCTCTTATGTTTATGGTGACTTGAATGTATCAGGAGCAGGACGTACAGCATCGGGGTTATCAATGCTAATGGGGTCAGCTGGTAAAGGAATACGTCAAGTAGTAATGCACATTGATAATGATGTAATTAAACCAGTTGTTCATCGGCAGTTTGTTTATAACATGCGATATGATGAAGATGAAAGTATTAAAGGCGATGTTGATATTATGCCTAGAGGAGCAGTTAACTTAGCTGTTAAAGAAACTGTCAACATGCGTCGAATAGAATTTCTTAATGCAACAGCCAACGAAATGGACATGCAGATTGTTGGTAAGGAAGGCCGTGCCGCGATTCTTCGCGAGATTGCCAAAGGGTTGCAAATGCCTGTGGATGATATTGTTCCATCTCGGGAAAAGTCCAGTCATAATGAGAAGATGAACGCTGAGATGATGAAAGCTCAGCAGCAAGCAGAAATGCAAGCACAAGCTACTCAACCTGACGGTTCTCCCAAAGGTGGAATGGAAGCAAACACAGTTGGTAACGGTGGTGCTGGGAGGCCTAGATGAAACGGCCTAGTCCAGAAGTTATCAAGGCGTTAGCTAACACTGTACGTCAGTACCCAAAAGTCCTAGAGTGGCTTGAAGGATGGAGTGCAGAAGAGTTATCGAGGCTACCAAACGCTACACAGAATACGGCACTTGCACAGGGGCGGTGTCAGATTTTGATAGAGCTAAGTAAGCTCATAAAAGAGTCCCCTGAAACGGCGGCAAAGTCATGATGAGGGCAGCTGCTTTTAATTACGCACACCGATAGGAGCGATTATGGGAATACCAAAGCAAGTTCAGAAACAGTCTGAGGAAGTACAAGAGTTGTATAAAGAGTTAAATAGTGAAACAGAAACAGTACAGGTTAAGACAACCGAGGCTACTGGAGTACCTGTTGAACAACCTATAGAGCAAACTTCCGACAGTGTAGAAGATCAAGCACCGAAGTCTGAGACACAAGAGCAAGTGGAATCAGACGTTCAACCAAAAGAGTCTTGGGAACAAAAGTACAAGACGCTACAAGGGATGTATAATGCCGATGTTCCGCGCCTAAACGCACAGAACAGAGAAGTTAACTCCCGTGTTTCACAACTGGAACAGTTGCTAGGAACTATGCACCAACCAGCCGAACCTGCAGAACCAGTATCTACAGATCCTTTGATCACAGATGCTGATATGAAAGAGTACGGTGATTCGATTGATGTTATGAGACGAGCAGCTCGTGAAGAAGTCAATAGCGCAAATGGGCGTATTGAGCAGTTGGAGAAAACAATTCAACAGCTACAAGGAGTCGTGCCACAAGTACAACAAGTACAGGCACAACAACGAGTTAGCAGTGAACAAGCGTTTTGGGCTGGACTTACCAATGAAGTACCTAATTGGCAAGATATTAATACCAATGCAGACTTTCAGTCTTGGTTGTTATCTATCGATCCACTAACAGGTATTTCACGTCAAACATATTTAGAGGATGCACAAAAGAATCTAGATACAAAACGTGTGGCGAGTTTCTTTACGGCTTGGGAAAAGGAATTTGGAGTACCCGAAACTGCTCGTGAGAATCGATCAAATACTAATTCACAGCTTGAGAAACAAGTTGCACCGGGACGAGGACGTTCTGGTAAGCCTGCATCTCAAGAGTCTAGGAATTATTCTCCTACAGACATCCAAAAGTTTTTTGAAGATGTTCGTAAGGGATTATTCAAAGGTCGTGATGAGGAACGTGGTCGAATGGAAAGGGACATTTTCGCTGCACAGCGAGAAGGTCGAATTGTAACTGCTTAATTAAAAGGAGGTCATAATGGCTAAATATGCAGTATCTCCGGGAAGACCGGACTATAGTGGCAATTTCATTCCAGAAATCTGGAGTGGAAAGCTGATTGAGAATTTCTACGATGCTACGGTGTTGTCGGCAATCTCAAACACGGATTACGAAGGTGAAATCCGTCAGATGGGTGATACGGTTAATATCCGTACTACACCAGAAATCACCATCAAAACGTACGTCAAAGGGCAAACCCTTTCAGTCGAAAACCCTGATAAGACTAAGATGCAACTAGTTATCGACAAAGGCGAATACTTCGCTTGTGTTGAAGACGACGTTGATCAAGTACAGTCTGATATCGCATTGATGGATCAATGGTCTAAAGACGCTTCAGAGCGAATGAAGATTAAGATCGATCAAAGGGTTCTAACTGATTTGTTGACTGATGTTAGTGCTAATAACAAAGGAACAGCAGCAGGAGCAATCTCTGGTAACATCGATTTAGGTGTAGCAGGTACTCCAGAAGCGCTTACTAAGTCCAATGTTATTGACTTACTAATCAACATGGGGACGGTACTCGATGAAGCTAACTCACCTGAACAGGATAGATTTGTAATCATTCCTGCAAAGATGGCTGGTCTAATCAAGCAATCTGATCTGAAAGACGCATCAATTACTGGTGATGGTTCTTCTCCTTTGAGAAATGGCCGTCTTGGTATGATTGATCGTTTCACTGTCTACGTTTCTCACAACCTAAAGAAAACTTCGGGTGGTGAATTTAGCGTAATTGGTGGTCATAAAATGGGCTTTACGTTTGCATCTCAGATGACAAACATGGAGACTATTAGATCAGAGACTACCTTTGGCAACATAATCCGTGGTTTACAAGTGTATGGCTATAAAGTTACTAAGCCAGAAGCTTTGGCAACCGCCATCGTAACGCTGTAAGGAGGTTGAAAAATGGCTACATATAATGATGGAACAGGTTATAATATGGGTACAGCTGCCGCGCACGTTGCTGCAGGCATCAATAGAGTATCTTCTATAACTATAGAACTAAACTTTGCTACTATCACTACTGACAGAGCAGCAGCTAGTCTGACTGCTTTGGCTAATGGTGATATTCTTGAAGTTATCCGAATCCCAGCAAAAACTTTGGTCACTAACGTGGTCCTAGAAGTTACTACTGCAGAGGGCGGAACACTAACAGTTGACGTTGGTGACGGCGATAATCCAGATGGTTATCTGGATGGTGTTAATGGTAATGCTGTAGCATCTTACCTTACTGTCGCTGGAACTGACGCCTTTGAAGCTGGTAAGTTTTACGCAGCTGCTGACACAATCGACGTCGTTACAGTTAACGCCGCTGATACAGCAGTTATGAAACTTACAGCTATAATGGTAGACTGTTCATAATATTGATTGGGGGGCTTAGGCCCCCCTCTCTATAGGAGTTTTGTATGGCGACACAAATTGATAAATCGAAGATGGCTTGTAATAGTCCTAAGCGTCAAGTTCAAGGTGGTAAAAAGTTTGTTGTTAAAGCATGTCAAAACGGTACAGAAAAAGTGATTCGATTTGGAGATGCTAATATGACAATCAAAAAAGACCAGCCGGCTAGACGTAAAAGTTTTCGGGCTAGACATGGTTGTGATAGCAGACCTCCATCTAAAATGACGGCTCGTTATTGGTCGTGTAAGAAGTGGTAAAGTAAACCGAGTATAGGAGAAGAAAATGACAAGATGGCTTAGAAATACACACGACGGCGAAATTTATGAGTGGGATGAAATATTAGCAGAAAATCCTAGAACAGAAGAAGTTACTGAGGAACAAGCGTTCCCAGAAAAATTTTTAGATAAGAAAAAGAAAGATCGTAAAGCTAAAGTTAATCTGGAAACTGAAGTCCCTGAAGTAGGTGATGATACTCCAGAAGAACTAGCTGAAGAAGCAACAAGAGGTTTAGAGCGAGCTAGGAACGGTAAAGGTCATTATGTAAAAGACGATCCTACTACGCCTCAAAACGAAGCATGGGTTAAGAAAAATGATATTAAATGATGTTGTTACAGAAGTAAGAAGAATAGTACAGGATACTGATACCCCTCAAAGGTATTCTGATACTGTACTTATAGGATTTGCCAACCAAGCACTTAAACGTATTGCTGTGTTACGTCCTGATCTTTTTGCTTTTATCGGCGACATTACTAATACTGCAGATACTGTAATACAATCTATGCCTTCTGATTCTATCCGTTTAATTGATATTTATAATGTCAAAAATGGCAGTGGTGTTACAGAAACAAATAGAGAGGCATTAAATCAAGCTTACCCTTCTTGGATGAATGATACAGCAGGCCCTGCTGTTAATTTTATGCGCCATGTAAGGAATGCTAATAAATTTTTTATATATCCAAAAGCTCCTACTAGCCAAGTTCTTATAGGAGAATATGCACAATCACCTCCAAATTATGATGGAACAACTACAGTAGCTCTTTTACCTGATGCTTATTTTCCTATCGTAGTTGATGCTACAGTGTTTCTTACTGAGTCTGTTGATAATGAACATGTTAATTCTAGACGTGCAGAACTATTCCAAACGTCTTTTACACAGTCTCTTGGAATATCTTCTCAAAGTAGAGTAGTAACAGATACTGAAAGAGGTGGATTAAATGAGGAGGACGTAACATAATGGCTGATAGAACTTATTTAGATATAGTAAACAGATTGTCTCCTAGCGTACCGGGTTGCCCTACGCCAGTTGTAGAACAATATGTTCGTGATGCAGCAATCGAAGCTTGTGAAAAAACATTAGCATATCGATATGAACAATCTAAAATAAGGTTAGTCCCCGGTGGTCATGACTATGCTTATGACACACCTAATGAAACTGAAGTACATGCAGTATTAGTTGCTACAGTTAATGAAAGCAGGTTAACTCCTGTAACATTAGAACAATTATTTGACATGTATCCTAAGTGGCCTAATCAATCTACTGATGAACAGGCGGAACCTAGGTTCTTAACACAGTTAGATCCTGACCATTTTTCTCTAGCACCAGTTCCGGATGATTCCGTGACATATGATGTTAGAATGTTAGTGTGTCTTAAACCATTAAGAACATCTACTAAAATGAATAAAACAATTCTTGATGAATTAGAAAATGTAATCATGCACGGAGCGCTCCAACACCTATTGGTTTTACCTGATAGATCATGGAGTGATAGAGAGCTAGCTACTTATCATGCTAAGCAGTTTGTTATGAAGACTGCAGAACGTAGAGCTAGAACTAATCTTGGTGCTTCAAAAGCATCTATGCGTGTACAGATGCAAAAATTTGGGTGAGGTAAATTATGGCTGATACAATAAAATTAGTTAAAGGAGATGAGTTACCACAGGTAACACTTACTCTTACTGATGACGTAGCTAATGCTGCTTTAGATTTGTCTGCTTCTTCTACTACTGTAACGATTAAATTTAGATTAAAAGGTAGCACTACAACTTTATCCACAATTTCTACTAGTAAACTTACTGATGGTACTGATGGTAAAGTATTTTTTAATTTTGCTAATGGTGTACTTGATGTAGATCCCGGAGAGTATGAGGGTGAAATTAATATTAGTTTTAATGGCAGTTCTCAAACAGTTTATGACACATTAACTTTTAGAGTACGGGATAATTTCTAGTGGATAACGTTAGTATATCTAACATTACATTGTCAACTATTGTTTCAGTAGCAGTTAGCATAGCTAGCTATAGTGCTTCTGCTTCTTATACTGATGTTGTTTATTCTACTGACAGCGCTTTGGTATCGTACGACTATGAACTTGTTGAGACACGTCCTTTACCAGCTGTATCGGTGTCAATAAGCGAACTAATTTCTAACCAAGCAAATAAAAATCCAAGCGATGATATAACAATTACTGAAACTGAAACTAAAACTATAGGCATTAATTCTAGTGATTTAATTGAAGCTTCAGATCAAGTTAACACTGTAACTATAGGTAAAAACCCTTCGGATACAGCTACTATGGCTGAGTCCACAGCTAAAAATATTACACATGGAGGGTTTAGTGACACAGCTAGTATGGCTGAATTAATTTCTAACCAAGCAAATAAAAGTCCAAGCGATAGTCTCACTGCAGCAGAGAGTATTAGCTTAAGCCCATCTATACCACTTGGTCATGCTATTACTGCTTCAGAATCTGTTTCTCTTGATTCTAGACCTGCGTTTTCTCATTCTGCAAGTGTTACTGACGGCGATGAAGATAACGCTGGACTACTTGTCAACTTTATGTATACTGATACACAAGATCCTGAGATAGGTGGACATAAGTTTAACGAAACTCCGCTGTGTGCAGGAGCTTACTAGTATAAGGAGACGGATATATGATAAACGATAATATCAAAGTAGCAGGTGAATTAAAAATTACTATTACAAAACCTGATGGTAACACACATGAAACGGTTATACCTAACGTTGTTGTTACAACAGGAAAAGCTTACATTGCATCACGAATGAAAGATGCAACTGCTACAGCTATGAGTCATATGGCGATAGGAACCGGAACAGGTTCTGCCGCTGTAGGAAATACAACTTTGGGTACCGAAGCAGGTAGAGTTGCTTTAACTTCTACTACTGTATCAACTAACGCAGTAGCTTATGTAGCTACGTTTCCCGCAGGAACAGGAACAGGTGCAATTACAGAAGCCGGAATTTTAAATGCAAGCTCAAGCGGCACTCTTTTATGTAGAACTGTCTTTTCAGTTATTAATAAAGCGTCGGCCGATACATTAGGTATTACTTGGACTGTTACTGTAAATTAAGGATTTAGATTATGGACGTAAAATTTTCAAACAATGGTCACTCTACACTAGCATCTAGTTTAACAACTAGCGCTACAAGTATTACTGTTGCAAGCGGTCACGGCGCTCGTTTCCCATCTCTTTCGGGCAGTGCGTATTTTTTTGCTACACTAATTGATTCTTCTAATAATTTAGAAATTGTTAAAGTAACAGCAAGAAGTACAGACGTTTTTACAGCTGCAAGAGCACAAGAAAGTACATCAGCAAGAGCCTTTGCAGCAGGAGACCGAGTAGAACTTCGTATTACAGCACAAGGACTTACTGATGCTACATCTACTGTAGCAGACAATGCAGTAACCCTTGCTAAAATGGCAGCTGGTACAGACGGAAACATAATTAGTTATGATGCTTCTGGAGATCCAGTTGCAGTAGCAACAGGTTCAGCAGGACAAGTTTTAACTTCAGCAGGTGCAGGTGCTCCACCAACTTTTGCCACTGCTACTGTACCAGACAACGCAATAACTCTCGCTAAAATGGCAAGTGGCACAGATGGAAACATAATTAGTTATGATGCTTCTGGAAATCCAGTTGCTGTTGCTACGGGTTCGTCAGGACAAGTTTTAACTTCAGCAGGTGCAGGCGCTCCACCAACTTTTTCTGCTGCTGCTGGTGGTAGTTCAACTGCCGTTGCTTTGACAGGAACAACTGATGAAGTAGATTGGGGAGCAGGAGATATATTTACTCACACTTTAACAGCAGACACTACATATACGTTTGCTAATGTACCGACAGCAGGTGCAGTAGATATGATTTTCACTAATAGAAAAGAAGGTTATAATATTGATGTAAATTCTGTAGGGGAAACTTTTGACCCAACTAGTACGATTGCAGCTGCATTACGAGGTGGGTGGGTTAAGCTAGATGGCACAAAATTTTATATGAAATCATTAGAATCAGACAGTCAATATCATATATTTCAATTTGCTTTTGGAACACCTTTTGATATATCAACATTGTCTTATGAAAGCAAGACTAAAGACTTAAATGGAACTAATAATAATCCTTTCTACATTGGTGATGATGGAGATTATATTTTCTTTGGTAATCAAGACAGAACAACAACTAGACACCCATTAAGCACAGCATATGATATCAGCACAGTTAACTTATCAACAACTCAAACATTAGCCGCATCAGTGTTTATTAATGCTCATGCTAGAAATGATTCAGATATGGCTTATCGTGGAATTTGGTTTAAACCAGATGGAACTGTTATGTATTCTGGAATTAGAAATTTAGCGGCAACAGATGGAAGTCAATTTAATATTTGTTACTACACATTATCTACCCCATGGGATTTAAGTACTGCATCTGCTGTAACGGCTAACCATGTGTATCTTGGAAATGCGAATCATCTAAGTGCCTTTAGCCTAAGTCCAGATGGACATTATTTAGTGATGAATGCTCTCGTTGGCGATTATTCTCGTGTGGCTTTTTATAAACTTCTTACCCCTTGGATTCCAGCTTCTGCTGACATTGCTAACGTAAAATTTATTGATATGAATTCTTATAATACCGATACTGACAATCAACACATATCTTTTAATTCAGCAGGAACAGCAATACTTATGGCAGAAAAAACATCTGATGATGTATTCAGATGGGAACTTGGCAACACTGATAAATTTTGTGTAGACTTCCCAGCTGGTGTAGCAGATGCAAGAGGAAGTTCGATATCATATTTATCTGAAGCTACACCAAGTGGCAAAAGTCATATGCGTTTGGTAACTAATAATGGTGCAGCTAACGTGGTTATAACAAAATAGAAAGAATATTAAAATGGATTGGACAAGAAAAAGTGATACATATATTCAAAATGGATTACCT